>VOFK01003668.1_pt1 | contig 253265 bp, 302 predicted proteins | sample 5384121 | NCBI WGS metagenome assembly VOFK01 (sample SAMN12384730, study PRJNA508395) | human gut metagenome | isolation source: healthy gut J | host: Homo sapiens | reverse complement strand
TACGTATTGCTCACCCCGACAGTGTGCGGGCCGGCATGACCGACGCCTCACCGACCAGTTGAAGGCATGGCCCTACAACTTTCAACGTCTGTGCTTTATACCGAGCGAGATCGCCACGGGGATCTGTGTTGACAGCCAACTACGTATCCGCGTACCTTGGCTACTGGGACACGATGGCAGCGCGATCAGAAAAAAGACCAACCAGGGTCTGAACTACTACGGTGAGCGTCCGGTGAGCGACGAGACTTCGGCCGAGCTGAGGTTCATGCGCGCATGGTAGCGCCGCATTTCTGAAATCCTCGTTTTTATATGTCAGCGACGCAATTTTAAAGTTTCCGTTCAGATCAAACGTTTTGTAAAAATCATAATTGATTTTGCTCTTGTCCAAAAACGGACGGGCGACAAACGCGGCATTCTCGGCTTCGCCGGCGCGGAAAGTAACCTTATTCTCCTGATTCGGGGCATCGTTGTAAAAAAAGCGTTCCAGTTCAAACTTGTTAACATCCATCCGAGCCGTAATGTTCGGACGCCCCAGGCTGCGGTCAACAGTCAGCTCGCCTTTAAAATTGTTGGAACCGACAAAGGCATTCAGACCGGTAAGCCTAAATTTATCGGCGGTTCCCGAAACTTTGGACGCCAGTGTAAAAATCCCCAGCGAAAAAGCCTTGGGCTTGTAGTTAAAGTTAAAATCGTTAACCAGCTGAACAAAATCCGGTGCCTTCAGATCAACCTCTCCCGCAAAAACCCACTGCCCGTTCTGCTTTCCGGCCTGCCCGCCATAAATGAAATCAATGTTTTCCAAACGCGAGACCGTCTTCATTGCCATAAGTTCCGGACTGCCGGTCAAAATGCCCTTAGAACTGAAGTTTTTGAGTTTTTTCAAATCGGCATTCGGCAGCGGCAGCGCAAATTTGTTCAGAAAAGATGCCAAATCCTTGGTCTCCAGACTATACTTCAGATTTTCAAACTGCAGCGACTGCCCCATACCCTTCAACACGCCGGAAACGTCGACCGCCGCATTGGCCACTGCCCCGACATTAAGTTTCGAAACCGTCAGCACGCCCTGCGCCGTATCCATGTCAAACTGCGTATTTTCAAACGGAATGTTCTCATAAATGCCCAGCCCGATTTTACCGAAAAGCCGCATGTCGAAATCATTCAGGAAACCAAGCCTGGCAAAACGGCGGTTGATTTTTTCGGCAAGGGTACCGCCCTGCTCTTCGGCCGGCAGCGGCGGAATATAATTGTCAAAGTTAACGCTGTCGGCATTAACCTCAAGAAAGACATTCGGCCTCTCGCCGGTAATAATGCCCATATTGCCGGAAAAAGAACTCTTGTCGACACTGATTTCGTACGGCGAAATCTTTACCGTTTTCAGCGTTCCTTCCACGGTTGCGTCGCCGGTGCTGCGCTTATAGGTCGCCTGCGTTACCTGATTAACCTGATATCCCAGCCAGCCCAGCAGTTTCTGCAAATCATTGGTCGTATATTCGGGCTGCAGCGAATAGGTAAGCTCATCATTGTCGGCAAACACGTCGCCGGTAACCTTGAATTCCGTTTCGCCGGGCAGCGTCGCGCTCAGATTGCGGAGAGTCAGCTGGTTGTCCAGATAATCGGCGCTCAGATTGAAGTTTTTCAACGTCTGGCCGTTATAGGTCGTGTTGATGGATTTCAAGTCGGCAATAAAATCAAACTTAAGCTGCGGATTATAAGCCGCCCCTTCCGCGCCGTACTTCTCATAACCGGCTTTCAGCGCCGCCGCAATCGGCGTTAAATCAAGGTCGGTCATTTCAAAACCGATTTCCGCCCGCCGCCGGGACGGTTCCTCGTCCTCGTCGGCATATTCTTCCGCCAGCGGAATCAGAATGTTTCCGGCACCGGCCGTCGTTCCGTACTTCACAACGATATTTGACAGGGAAGCTTTGGTTTTATTGGTATCCAGCTGCATTGACAAAGCCAGCGGATAATCATACGCCGTGCCCAGATTGACGTCTTTGAAGTTTTTGTTGATGAAGTCGACCGGTTTTTTCGATTCGACAATCAGGTTGCCGTTAATCGCATCGTTCTTCAGCAGTATCGAACCGTCAAAACGGACAAAGGTTTCCGAAGTAGGATGGTTCAGCACAAAATTGACCGACGTCGCAAAACTTTCCGAAAACCGTCCCAGCGACATGGCAAAGCCTTCCGGATTGTTGTCCTTGATGTAGCTTCCTTCAATGCGGTACGGACCGAAGATGCTCGGTGCAATCACTTCCGCATTCAGATTCTCCAGCTTGATGTCAACATCATGCTTGGCATTGACAAAATTCAGCGTCGCTTTTTCCAGCAGCACGCTGTCGAGCTTTATTTCCACATTGTCCAGATTGAGCTTCTGTTCTTCCGTAATCGACGACTGCCAGTTCAAGCGGCCGTTGTCGTCAACGTCCATCAAAATCTTCGGCTCGATCAGCGACATCATCTTGACTTCGAAGTTGCCTTTCAGCAGCGGCCACAGCGACAGTTTGGCCACCAGCCGGTCAATGGTCGCCAGTGGCACGTCCTGATTGACGCCCTCGCGGCTGTAAACCTTGATATTGGAGGCGGTCAGGTCCGGCGACGGAAAAATCTTGAAGCTGACCGGTCCTTCGAAAACGACGCGTTTGCCGCTCACTTCCGAAAACTGCGCGGCAATCTGGTCCTTGTGCTCATTCCAGTCAATCATCGCCACATAGGCCGATACGCCGCCGACTGCCAGAATCAACACCGCCAGTATAATGATTGCCGCCTTTTTCAAAACTTTTCTCCCCCGCCGGTAATGCAAAAAGTTAAAATAATCTTTGCTAAATCCGCAAACTGTATATAGTATTAAAACATAAATTAATTAATAAACATTTTAAGGGAAATATGCAAGAAATGAATAATATCCCCAAGCTGTTTGAACTCGCCTCCGCGGCAATGAAAAACGCCTATGTTCCCTATTCGCGGTTTGCGGTCGGTGCTGCCGTTCTCAGCAGCGACGGCCGTTTTTACGCCGGATGCAACGTCGAAAACGTGTCATATCCCTGCGGCAGCTGTGCCGAAACCGGCGCCATTGCCGCCATGATTGCCGGCGGCAGCCGTGAAATTGCCGAAATTCTGATTTTGGGCAGCGGCAAGGAGCTGATTTCGCCCTGCGGCGCCTGCCGGCAGCGGATAAAGGAATTTTCCGCGCCGCAGACGCTGGTTCATCTGGCCGACGCGTCCGGAGTCCGCAGAACCTGCACCGCCGCCGAACTTCTGCCCTTCGCTTTTGATGAAAAGGACCTTGCCAAATGATAGAGAAAATTGCCGCTCAAATTAAAGCCCGCCTCGGCACCTGCAGTCCCGAAACCGCCGTCATACTCGGCAGCGGCCTGGGAGCGCTCGGCGATCTGGTGGAAAACCCGGTCGTTATCCCCTATGCCGAAATTGAAGGCTTTCCGCAAAGCACCGTCAGCGGGCACAAAGGACGCCTGATTATCGGCCGGCTTGAGGGCAAAGACATACTTTGCATGCAGGGACGCGTCCATCTTTACGAGGGGCACAGCCCGCAGAGCATAAACACCTTCATCAAGGCGTTTCAGCTGCTCGGCATAAAAAACCTGATTGTTACCAATGCCTCCGGTTCACTGACCGCGGATCTGCCGGCCGGTACGATTATGTTGATTTCCGACCATATCAACCTCAGCGGCACTAACCCGCTCATCGGCCCCAACGATGACGCCTTCGGCCCCCGTTTTCCCGACATGAGCAACGCCTATGACGCGGAACTTCGCACCCGGGCCAGACAAATTGCCGCAAGGGAAAACGTCCCGCTGGCCGAAGGCGTCTACCTGATGGTCAGCGGCCCGACTTTCGACACCCCGGCCGAAGTTCGCGCCTATCGGATTCTCGGTGCCGACGCCGTCGGCATGTCCACCGTTCCCGAAGTTATCTGCGCCATTCATTCCGGCATGAAAGTTCTCGGTTTTTCGGTCATCGTCAATCTGGGCTGCGGCCTGAAACAAGGCGCGTTAAAACATGCCGAAACCCTGCGCGAAGCCGAAAAGGCCTCCGCAAACCTTATCCGCTTAGTCAAAACCTGTATTCGGGAGATTTAGCCATGGATGACGTTACTGCCGCCAAACACCTCGTCCGTCTGCTCGACCTCACGTCGCTGAACAACGACGACACCGAAAGCCGCATTGAAAAGCTCTGCGCCAAAGCCCAGACGCCCTACGGCAACGTCGCCGCCGTCTGCATATATCCGAAATTTCTGCCGCTGGCCAAAAGCCTGTTGGACGGCACCAGCGTCAAACTTGCCACGGTCGTCAACTTCCCCGACGGGGGCAGCGACCTGAGCAAAGTCCGTGCCGAAACGGAATACGCGCTCGAAAAGGGCGCCGTGGAAATCGACGCCGTCTTCCCGTACAGGAACTTTCTTGCCGGCGATTATCAGACCTGTGCCGACTTTGTTGCCCTGATAAGTAAAATTACCGGCAAAAAACACCCTTCCAAAATCATTCTGGAAACCGGCGTTATTGAAAAGGCCGCGCTGATTGCCCGCGCCGCCGGCATCTGTATCGACAACGGCGCCAACTTCATCAAAACCTCCACCGGCAAAACGCCGGTTTCGGCAACGCCGGAAGCCGCCAACGTCATTCTGGAAACCGTCGCCTCCGGCCGCCGCAACGTCGGCTTCAAGGCCAGCGGCGGCATCAAAACCATCGACGACGCAAAAAAATATCTGGTCCTTGCTAACGCGATCATGGGCTGGAAATGGATAAGCCCGTCCAACTTCCGCATCGGCGCCAGCTCGCTGCTCGACAATCTGATAGAAGTAATAGAAAGAGGATACTGACATGACTTTTCTGCCGCAGGAAATCATTCGTAAAAAACGCAACAGCCAAACGCTGACCGACGAAGAAATCAGCTTTTTCGTCAAAGGCGTAACCGACGGTTCAATTGCCGACGCCCAAACCGCCGCCCTGACCATGGCAATTTTTCTGAACGGTTTTTCCCGTGACGAAACCGTCGCACTCACGCTGAACATGCGCGATTCCGGCGACGTGCTGCAATGGCCGGACATTGACGGGCCTGTCGTCGACAAACATTCTTCCGGCGGCGTCGGCGACAAAGTCAGCCTGATGCTGGCGCCGATGATTGCGGCCTGCGGCGGTTTTGTGCCGATGATTTCCGGCCGCGGGCTCGGACATACCGGCGGCACGCTCGACAAATTCGATTCCATTCCCGGCTATCAAACCGCGCCTGACAACGACCGGTTCCGCCAAACCGTTCGCGAAGTCGGTTGCGCAATTATCGGGCAGACCGGCAACCTGGCCCCGGCCGACAAAAAAATTTATGCCATTCGCGACGTCTGCGGCACCGTTGAATCCGTCGAACTGATAACCGCTTCCATATTGTCAAAGAAACTGGCCGCCGGACTGAACTGCCTGGTCATGGACCTCAAATGCGGCAACGGCGCTTTTATGGATAATCTTGACGACGCGCGGCGGCTGGCAGAATCCATCGTTACCGTCGCCGACGGCGCCGGAACCAAAACCTCCGCCGTTCTGACCGACATGAATCAGGTTCTCGGACGCACCGCCGGCAATGCCGTCGAAGTCGCCGAAGCCGTCGCTTACCTTAAGGGGCAGAACGTCGATTCGCGTCTGCACAAAGTTACCATGGCGCTTTGCGCCGAACTTCTGGTTTCCGCCAAGCTGGCAAAAGACAAAACCGAAGCGGAGAACAAACTGACAAAAGCATTGTCTTCCGGCCGGGCACTGGAAATTTTTGCCCGCATGGTCACGGCGCTCGGCGGCCCGGTCGATTTCTGCGATTACCCGGACAGATACCTGCCCCGCGCCCCGGTTGTTAAACCGCTGTACGCCGAAAAGGACGGCTGGATTGCGTCCATGCAGACCCGGAACATCGGCCTGAGCATTATCGGCCTCAAAGGCGGCCGCATTACCCCGGACCAGAAACTTGACTACTCGACCGGCTATACGGACTTTTGCCAAATCGGCGATTACGTCGATGCCCACAGACCGCTGGCCGTTATTCATGCCGCCGACGAGGCGTCCTGGCAACAGGCCGCCGCAGATATCAGACGCAGCATAACCGTTTCGGAACAGAAACCGGTAAAAAAACCGGTCATAATTGAACACATTGCCTGACACAAGGAGAACAAAATGGGACGCGCCGTAATTTTGATGATGGATTCCTTCGGTATCGGCGGAGCGCCGGATGCCGGAAAATTCGGCAATGACGGAGCCGACACTTTCGGCCACATTGCCGCCGCCTGTCCGGACATGAAGATTCCTAACCTGGCCGGCCTCGGACTTTGCAAAGCCTCAGAACTGGCAACCGGCCGCCAAACGGCGCTTTCCGTTCAGGCGGAAAGCCGGCTCGGCCTTTCCGCCGCCTGGGGCTGCATGCGCGAAATCAGCGCCGACAAAGACACCGTTTCCGGACACTGGGAACTGGCCGGCCTGCCCAACCTCAAGGGCTGGGGACACTTTCCGCCGGCTTACCCGTCTTTCCCGGCCGGTCTGGTTGCCGGCATCTGCGCCGAAGCCGGTCTTGACGGCATCCTCGGCAACAAAGCCGCTTCAGGAACCGTAATTATTCAGGAGCTGGGCGAAGAACACATTGCCACCGGCAAACCGATTTTCTACACCTCTGCCGACAGCAACCTGCAAATTGCCGCCCATCAGGAGCATTTCGGGCTGGAGCGTCTGTACGAACTGTGCCAGATTGCTTACCGGTATGTGCAGCCGTATAATATCGGCCGTATCATCGCCCGCCCGTTCATCGGCGAAAAAGCCGGAAGCTTTACCCGCACCAAATTCCGCCGCGACTACACCGCGCAGCCTTTCGGCGACACACTGCTCGACCGCCTGAAAGCCGCCGGGCGCGAGGTCTTTGCCATCGGCGCAATCAATGACATTTATGCGCACCGCGGCATTACCGAAGAAATCCACGGCGCCGGTTTGGAAGAGCTTTGGAACCTGACCCTCGGCGCCTTACAGACCGCACCGGACAACAGTCTGATTTTTACCAATTTTGAAGACTTTGACATGCTCTGGGGCCATCGCCGCAATGTCAAAGGCTATGCCGAAGGGTTGGAATATTTCGATTCGCGTCTGCCGGAGATTCTGCCGCACATTCGCGATGACGATCTGCTGTTCATTACCGCCGACCACGGCAACGACCCAACCTATGAAGGAACCGACCACACCCGCGAGCAGGTGCCGGTGCTCATGTTCGGCCGCCAAGTCGCTCCCCGCAGTCTCGGACGACGCGCCACCTATGCCGACCTCGGTCAAAGCATTGCCGCCTTTTTGGACATTGCTCCGCTCGCTTACGGCAAAAGCTTTTTGAAATGAGCTGGAACGCGCCCAACCTGCCGGCGGACAAACACCGCTTTTTCGACCGTCACGGCGGCGTTTCAAACGGCCGCTACGAAAGCCTGAACGTCAACCGCAAAAGTGCCGACGCCCCGGAAAACATCAGGCAAATATCAACATTGCCGCCGGCGCTTTCGGAATGACGGCTGCGGCCGCCGCTTTTCCCTGTCAGGGCGTAACCGGCCATGCCGAATATACAGACGCCCCTTCGCTGCACCGGATTGAGGCCGACGGTTTGGTAACGGACAGGCCCGGAATCCTGCTCGGCATAACAACCGCCGACTGTGCGCCGGTTTTGTTTGCCGACTTCAAAAACGGCGTCATCGGCGCCGCGCACGCCGGCTGGCGCGGCGCAGTGCGCGGCATTATGGAAAACACGCTGGCTCTGATGCTGCAACACGGCGCCGAACTGAAACATATTGCCGCGGCCGTCGGCCCCTGCCTGCAAAAAAAATTCTTTTGAGACCCGGACCGACATGCTCAGCGAGTTTCTCGCGCAGGATCCTGAAAATCAAAGTTTTCACGCCGGCCGGCGCCGAGTGTTATCTTTTTGACATGGAACAGTACCTGCTCTTCCGTCTGCGCAAATTCGGCATTGAAAACATTGCCGCCGCCGGTATCGACACCTTCACCGACCCGGACTATTTCAGCTACCGCCGCGAATGCCGCCTCGGCCGCATAACGCGCCCTGCCGACTTTCCGGTGCAGTTATCAACCATAACTTTATAAGAGCTTTATTTTCCGGGAAATTTAAGCTATTATGAGCCATCATTAACCGTTAAGAAGAAAGTTTATGGCACCGCTGGGCAAATTCACGTTATCTGTCATCGGGCTGCGCTTGTTCGGCGCCGCCGGTTTTTTCTGGGGAATGTTCCTTGGCCATCTGTTGATTGACCGTTCGCTGGTCGGCAAATGGATTGAGAACCGCCTGAGCGAACTGGACGACAACGTCCGTCTGCTGCTTCCCTATGGTTTTTACAAATATTACAACCGGCTTGACGACAACCTGTTCGGCAAAGTCTGGGGAGCGCTGCTCGGCGCGGCAGCTTTCGGCTGGGGCGGCTTTATAACCCTGTTCATTCTCGGACACATCCTGTTCGACGTCCGTGGCAACGCCCTGGTCAAAGACGCCAAAAAAGGCTTTGAACATTTCTGGAACCGCCATTGGGGAAAAATCTTCGGCTTCATTCTCGGCTTTTCGCTACACAACCGGATTGTGTTGTTTGCCGGCATCATTATCGGCTTTTTCGCCGATCTCTACCGGCTGGAAGGCTCCTGGCGCAGCAAGCTGAAAATCAACCGCCTGCTCGGTTTTTGGGCCAGAATAAATCCGCTCAAGCTGGCGCTGCATTCCGCCGAAGCCCGCAAGGTTTCGCTGATTCAGTCCATGGCCGGACTATCGGCAAAAGTTGCCAAGGCCGACGGACAGGTCAGCGAAAACGAAATCCGCGCTTTCAAAAAGATTTTTGACATTACCGCCGGCAGCAACGACAAACTCGCCCACATTTTCAACGAAGCCAAACAAACTGCCGACAACTTCGAACCCTATGCATTTCAGCTGCGCCTGCTGGCCAAAGACGACCTCAACCTGCAGGAAAGCATCGTTGAAAATCTATTCAAAATCGCCGTGGCCGACGGTCGTTTCGGCGACGCCGAACTCGGCATTATCCGTTCGGTAGCGACCATCATCGAACTTCCCGACGGCAATTTCGAAGCCATTCGCCAGAATTTCGAAATCCGCACCCAGGCATCTTCGTTGAACGACTGCTATCAGGTGCTCGGCGTCTTCTGCAACGCCAGCAACTGCGAAATCAAACGCCGCTGGAAAGAACTGATTAACCAGTATCATCCCGACCGCGCGCAGGCCAACGGCGCCGACCGCGGCACCATCGAGGCCTATACGCTCAAAATGGCCGAAATCAACAATGCTTATCAAAATATCATGAAAAGCCGCAAGACCATTTAGGAACCGCCGATGCAGGAATGCTTTCTTCCCCACTACAACGAACGCCAGACGCCGGTCGACATGCTCGTGCTTCACGCCACCTGTCATGCCGACGCCGACGAAGTTTTTGAGAGTCTCGACAAACTGGAACTGAGCTGCCACTATTTCGTCGACCTCAACGGCAGGATTACCCGCATGGTCGACGAACAAAAACGCGCCTGGCATGCCGGAGCCGGCTATTGGCGGGGAATTGACACGGATTTGAATTCGCATTCAATCGGCATTGAAATCGGCAATCTGAGCCTGGGACAGCAGGACTTTGCCGAAGCTCAGATTGAAAAGCTGATTCCCTTCTGCCGCAAACTGATAAAAAAATACAACCTTGACCCGCGCCGCATCGTCGCCCATTCTGATATTGCCCCCACACGCAAACCGGATCCCGGCATTCGTTTTCCGTGGAAACGTCTGGCGCGTGAAGGCATCGGTTTATGGTATCAGCTCCGCAATGCCGAAAAAATCGGCGTTAACGACCCGGCCGAGCTTCTGAAAATCATCGGCTATGACACTCGTGACGAGGAAAAGACCATCGCCTCGGCTTATGCTTTCCGCCGTCGTTTTCTGCCGCAAGAGGTTGCCGTAGACCCGGATATAAAACATCTGGTCGACAATGTCTACCCGGTCGGCCGTCGGGAACTTCTGCAAGGCGAAAAGTTTATCCGCACGCTTAAAGCCGTCGCTTACAGCTATGCCGACAAATCCTAAGCACCTTTTTTCGCCTCGTCTTCAAACACTTGCCGCACATTTTTTCATTTCCGTCTTCCTTTTCTTTTGTCATGCTCGGCTTTGTTTTTATTATTGTTACTATCATCCTCGGGTCAAGCCCGGGGATGACTTAGAGGGAGGAAGCACGGGAATGACAAGAGGGAAGAAAACCGGGGAATGTCATTCGTGAAAAAAGCCGTTGCAAAATAGCTTTTAGCCTTTATAATCATTTCTGCTGACGGAAACGGTTAGACCGACGGCGGAGCCTTCAAGTTCCTCAAAGAAAACTAAAATAACCTCCATTTATGGAGGATGACGCGAAATAAGCCGCTTTGCGGACGAATAAGCGTGCTGTTTCTTTGCAGTTTGAAGCTCCTCCGCTCTCATTGAGAGCGGTTTTGTTTATAACAAAACATTGAAGGAGTTGAACATAATGGCAACCAAAAATCACGAAATCATCAAAATCAGGAACGGCATTGCCCGCCAGCTGCGCGAAGCCCGCATCAGTGCGCACCTGTCGCTGGCGCAGGTCGAAAAGCTTTCCGGCATTCCGGCCGATATTATCGACCGACTGGAAGTCGGCATCAAACCGGTTGACCTCGGACATCTGCACCAGCTGGCCAAAGCCTACGGCAAGGCGGTCAAAATTACCCTGATATGAAAAAAGCTGGGGAATGACAGTATTATTTTTTCTTCTGTCATTCCCGTGCTTTCTCTTCCCGTTGTCATTGCCGGGTTCGTTTCTTCTCCTCTGTCATTGCCGGACTTGATCCGGCAATCCAAGAGATCCCCGGGTCACGCTATGCTTGCCCGGGGATGACTTAGAGGGAGAAAGCACGGGAATCTAAAAAGAGATGTCGACCCGAACATGACAAAGAAAAAAACCCCTCTTCCGAGGGGCTTTTCCGCAAATCAGGGCAACAGCGGCGACCAGGCCGGATCTGAAGCCTCGGCCGGCGTCACAATCATCCGCTCGTTATATCCGGTCAAATCGATTGAATACAGCTTGACCGGCGCATTGCTGCGAGAGTTCCCCTTATCCTGGCGGAAATACATCAACACGCGGCCGTTCGGCGACCAAGTCGGCCCTTCGACCAGATAACCGCTGGCCAGCAAACGCTCGCCGCTGCCGTCCGGATACATAACGCCGATATAGAACTGACCGTTGGCCATTTTCGTAAAGGCGATATAATCGCCGCGCGGCGACCACACCGGTGTCGCATAACGCCCGGTACCGAAACTGATACGGTGCACGTCGGAACCGTCGGCATTCATAACATAAAGCTGCTGATTGCCGCCGCGGTCGGAGTTAAACACAATCTGGCTGCCGTCAGGCGAATAGCTCGGCGACGTATCAATGGCCGGACCGGAAGTCAGCTGTTTGCTGGTGCGGCGTTTTAAATCCATCTCGTAGATATTGGTGCGGCCGTTGTTCGCATAGCTCAGCAGAACCTTGCTGCTGTCCGGAGAAAAACGCGGCGCAAAGGTCATGCCCGGAAAAGACCCCAGCAGTTCCTGACGGCCGGTCTCAATATCCAGAATATAAACTTTCGGCATGGAACCGGCATAAGACATATAGGTCACTTTCTGCAGATTCGGCGAAAAACGCGGCGTGAGAGCCATCGCGGCGCCGGAAGTCAAAAACTTGTGGTTTTCGCCGTCCTGATCCATAATCGCCAGCCGCTTGACGCGCTTGGTCGCCGGCCCGGTTTCGGAAACATAAACAATCCGGGTGTCAAAATAGCCCTTTTCGCCGGTCAAACGCTCATAAATGGCGTCGGCAATCACATGGGCTACCCGGCGCCAGTTGTCTTTGGTTGTGGTAAAAGACTGGCCTTTGAGCTGATTCTCGGCATAAACGTCCCACAGGCGAAACTCGACCCGCAGCGTGTTCGGATTCACTTCCTTGACGGCACTCTGTACCAGAGCATGCGCATTAATTGCCTTCCAGTCGACAAAGTTCGGCTGCTCGTCCACCGAAGTAAGCTCCTGAATATAGCTGTTTTCGGGAATAATGCGGAACAGCCCCGAACGCTCCAAATCTGCGATAACCACGCTGCGGATTTTGCCGGCATACTGGCCAACCCAGAAACCTTCGTGAATCATCTCGGGAAAAGCCAGCGGCAGCGGATCGCGCATTGCACCGTTGACGTCGATTTGCAGTTCGGCTTTAGCCGGGGTTACGACCAAACACATAACGAGGGCTAAAATATATTTTAATTTCATTATATCACCTATGAGAAAAAGAATTTTACTTGAGCAGAATAGTAGTATAATATTCTTAAAAATCAATTAGCAAATAGCTGTATTTTTGAGAATTAAAAGAGGTAAGCCTTGGATATCCGCGAATTTAAATCAGCCCTTAAACCCTACCGGGCGCTCATCGGTTTCGACTACGGCGCCAAACGTCTCGGCGTCGCCGTCTCCGACCTGCTGCTGACCGTTGCCACGTCGCATAAAATCATCCAGCGCGGCAGCTGGGAAAAAGATCTGGCCGAAATCAGCCAAATCCTGTCGGAAAAGGAAATCGGCGGCATGGTCTTCGGCCTGCCCCTGCAAATGAACGGCGAAGAGGGAGAAATTGCCAAAGAAGTCCGCGCCTTTGCCGAAAAGCTGCAAAAAGCAACCGGCCTGCCGGTCTTTTTCTGGGACGAAAGATTATCGTCATCAGCCATGGAAAACTTTCTGATTAAGGAAGTCGACATGTCCCGAAGCAAACGCCGCAAGGTTCTCGATTCTTCTGCTGCCGCCTACATTCTGCAGGGCGCCCTCGATGCCCTCCGCTATGCCTGAACACTTACCTCCCCGACATTTCGTATTAGCATCCCGTTTACAAGGCTTTTACTTGTCGCCGATACGCAAAGCCTCAATAAACGCCGACTGGGGAACTTCAACCTTGCCGAACTGGCGCATTCTGAGCTTGCCTTTTTTCTGCTTGTCCAACAGCTTGCGCTTACGGGTAACGTCACCGCCGTAACACTTGGCCGTCACGTCTTTGCGCAGCGCCGAAATCGTTTCGCGCGCCACCACGCGCCCGCCGATGGCCGCCTGAATCGGAATTTTGAACAAATGCCGCGGAATCAGGTCTTTCAGACGCTCGCAAATCTGCCGTCCGCGCGATTCCGCTTCCGAACGGTGACAAAGAAACGCCAGCGCGTCAACCGGTTCTTCGTTAATCAGAATCTGCACTTTAACCAGATCGGATTCCTCATAGCCGGTCAGCTCATAGTCAAAGCTGGCATAACCGCTGGTAATCGATTTCAGACGGTCATAAAAGTCAAAAACGATTTCGTTCAGCGGAATCTGATAAACCACCATAGCCCGGCTGCCGACATAGGTCAGCTCATGCTGTTCGCCGCGGCGTTCGGTACAGAGTTTGAGAACCGCGCCCAGATATTCGTCCGGCACCATAATCGTCGCCTTGACCATCGGCTCCTCAATCGACGCCACCTGCGACAAATCGGGCATATCGGCCGGATTGTGCAGCGTAACCGTCTCACCGTTGGTCATATGGATTTTATAAGCCACCGAGGGTGCCGTCGTAATCAGGTCAAGATCAAACTCGCGCCCCAGCCGCTCCTGAATAATCTCCATGTGCAGGAGTCCCAGAAAACCGCAGCGGAACCCCAACCCCAGAGCGGCTGAATTTTCATTCTGATAATCGATGCTCGCATCGTTAAGCTTCAGCTTGGCTAAAGCGTCCTTCAAACTCTCGTACTGACTGCTGTCGACCGGAAAAATCGAACAGAACACGACCGGCACCGACGGCTTAAACCCGTGCAGCGGCGCGGCACAGGGATTTTTGTTGTCGGTAATCGTATCGCCAACCCGGCAGTCGCTGACGCTCTTGATGCTCGCGGTCAGAAAACCGACCTCTCCCGGATATAGCGCCTCAATGTCCTGCATTTTCGGCGTAAAAATACCGACTTTTTCCACCTGATAAGTCGCGTTGCTGCTCATCATCCTTATCTGCATTTTCTTTTTCAGCACGCCGTCCTTAATCCGCACCAGAATTACCACACCCAAATACGGATCATACCAGCTGTCAATCAGCAGCGCCTGCAACGGCGCTTCGGCACTGCCCTGCGGCGCAGGGAGCCGATGAACGATCGCCTCAAGCAGATCCTTCACGCCCAAACCGGTCTTGCCGGAAGTTTCTACCGCGTCGGAGGCGTCCAGCCCGATAACGTCTTCAATCTGCTGTTTGACCCGCGCCGCATCCGCGGAAGGCAAATCAACCTTGTTTAACACCGGAACGATTTCATGATTGTTGTCCAGCGCCAGATATACGTTAGCCAACGTCTGCGCTTCGACGCCCTGGGTTGCGTCCACCACCAGCACCGATCCCTCGCAGGAAGCCAGCGAACGCGAAACCTCGTAGGAAAAGTCCACATGTCCCGGCGTATCCATCAGATTTAACTGATAGGTTTTGCCGTCGTCGGCCTTATAGTTCAGCCGCACGGTCTGCGCCTTGATGGTAATGCCGCGCTCTTTTTCGATGTCCATGGAGTCCAGCACCTGCTCGGTCATTTCGCGGCGTTCAAGTCCGCCGCAGTATTCAATCATGCGGTCCGCCAGCGTCGATTTTCCGTGGTCAATATGGGCAATAATGGCAAAGTTTCTGATTAAATTCAAATCGGTTGTCATCTTTTTTACTGTTTCCGTTTAAAAAATTTTCTTGAGTAATAGATAAATGAAAATCTCGGATTAAGCAATATAATATTGATTGAATTATCAATTTGTGCTTATAATAGGAAGAAACCAGCTAAGGAGGGCGCCATGAAAAAAATGATTGACATTCCGTTCGGATCTTCCCGCTATGACGACTTGGTCGAACTCCGCTACAAAGTCCTTCTCGAACCGTTGGGTCTCAAATTTCTGGACATGCACCGCGACAAGGAAGCCGGCTATCTTCACATCGGCTGCATCGAAAGCCTGGACGACGCCCTGGTCGGCGGACTGATTCTGGCGCCGGTCAACAACGAGGAAATCCGCATGATGCAGGTTGCTGTCGACAGCCGTTATCAGGGCGAAGGCATTGGCCGCGAAATGGTAAAATACGCCGAAAAACGCGCCAGAGAAGCCGGCTATTCGCGCCTTGTCATGCATGCCATGCTCTCGGTCGTCAACTTTTACGAAAAAATGGGCTATCGTCAGGAAGGCGAAATTTTTGAAGATCAGGGCATCACTTTTGCCCGTATGGTCAAAAACCTGAACTGATAGACAAATTTTATACAAAAACGTTGCCTTTTAAGAAAATATAAGCTATGATAAGGCCATAATCTTTTCTGAACAGGAACGGAACAATGGCCGATTACAGCATGCAGGACAAACTCATCCTTAACCGCACGGCCGCACTGTGCCGCGAATACCGCTTTTACGAATCCCGCCGGGATATTGTTCAAACTGCCGGCCTGCCTCCGGAAACCGCGGAACTTTCCATCTCCGAACTCCGGCAGATTGTCGATTCGCGCATTGCCAATAAGGTCACGCCTCCGGTCGTCGGCGAAATGCTGAGAATAGAAAGCACTTTTCGTCATATCCGCGACATTCACAACTACAATTGCCGGCAGGCAGGGGCAGTCATCGGACAATTGGACCGCACGCTCCCCTGTCTGGACAACAAAAACCTCTGGTTTGCCATCCGCAAAATGGAACAAATTTACCATCTCGGCGGTTATGAGCATTTTCGCTACAAACTGAACGAACACCCCAAGGCCGTCGACAAAGTGCGCCTGCTCAACCGTATGCTCAAAGACAAAAAGAATCCGCTTCCGGCTCCAAACTATGCCGAAGAAATCAAAAGGCAAATCAGTACGGAAGGGATTCGAAGCATTAACGAAGAACTGAAAAAGCCAAAGTCCGCCGCCGAAAAAATCCACCTTAACGAAGAAAAAATCTACCTGATAGACAACAGCGGCTGGAGCCGCAGCCAGCGCTTTCTGGCAAAAAACCAGACTTACAACGCATTGTACGGCATTCATTCTCAAATCGGCAATGACAACAAGGCTGCACAGGCTCTGGAAAAATGCACCCGCTTCTTCTCCGCTTATCAGAAGACGCTGCAGTTCAATCCCGAATACCGCCGCAGACAGGCCTACGAAGAATGGGAATATAAATAAAACCCTGCTCAAAGCAGGGTTTCCTTTATAGTTTTAATAGCTGATAAATGCGCGACTGCTGCTGGTATCCGTCATGGGACTGGCCGTTTTAGGCTGGCAATGCATACGACATTCGTCCGAACAATTCATAACCCATACCTGCTTGACATCACATTCTGTTGAGGCATACCATCCGACATATTTCAAATCACTTATATCTATTATGGAAGCGCGGCTGCTTTCAAGTTTTTCGAAAGTATTTTTTATTGCGTCATAATTCCTCGATATTGTTATAAAATCTTCAATACTGGCCAGATACCACTGTCCTTTGGCAAACCACGAAGCCGGCGACGAAACCTGCGGCGGAACATAAGAAAGTACAACATCCGTCGCCAGATGCGTTATTCCCGAACTCTTGGCATAAGCGGCAATTTTGGCCGTCTCACTTTTGCCGTCACGGTTCAGACACTTTGGATTGTCTATCCAGCCGGCTTTCATGTCAAAAATTTGCAGATTATCACAATTTTCAATGGCCGGAATATCATAGAAAGTCAAATCTTCCCAGGATTGCGGATATTTATGGGGAATACTCTGCCAATCATTATAAACTCTGCTGTCATAAGTCAATGAAACAGCTATTTTCTTCTTCTCGTCAACCACAATGCCTATTGGCGTTTTTGCCGGAATATCCTCATACGACACCGTACGGTCGGAATAAAGGATTTTAGCAAACTTTTTACAGACGGCATATTTGCCGTCACAACTCTCACCGGACAAAAGCATTCCCTCACCGGAACAGTTAGAGCTGTCATAAACAAATTTGGCATCGCAGCTTTGCTTGCACACATTGCCGTTTTTTTCATAACCTGACTTGCATGTCCATTCGGAACATTTCGCAGAACAATCGGAAAAATACGCCGCACACTGGCCGTTTGCCGGCAACGAAATCTCGGTTCTGTTTCGGCAGTTGTCCTTGTAAGGGGTCTCGCACTTGGTTGAACAGTCGTCGTAATATTTCATGCAGCCATAGGTCTGCGAGTTGTTGTCCGTACGGATGTGGCAGTTGTCGGCATAAGCTTTCTTACATACGGTTTCGCAGGGTGCCGAATAATATTCTTCGCAGCCGTATTGCCCTTCGTTAACCCCGGACGGACAGACGCAGTCGGTATATTGTCCGCCGCAGCCGGCGCCCGATACCGAACGCGGATAAGAACAGTTGGACGAAGTGTATTTATATTCCGGCCTGCAGGCACAGCTTTCATACTTGCCGCCGCAGGAAGCGCCTTGTCCGACTTGGTTTGAAGCGCAGCTGACCAGCGCCGGATCGCATTCGCAGGAAACATATTTGCCGCCGCAGCTCTCTCCAACCCCGGTCTGTCCCGCCGGACAGCTTACCAGATTGGAAACGCATTTGCAGCCCAAACCATAAGCCGGATTATACGGGCAAACACCGTCAATCGTCTGTACCGAATTGCAGTTCTGTTTGCCGTAACCTTCGTTGATACATTGAATCCCCGTATCAACAGTATAATTCTCATCGCCTTTACCGAAACCCGCGTCGCCGCAGTCGCCGGCGCCGAGAAAACAGACGGAGGCGAGTTTAAGTGAAGCAGGAATATCGGATATGGGCTCCAACTCGATAGGTGTGTATGTGTGTGTATGTGAAGGAAAGTCGGGAGCGGCCACGGAAACGGCCGGTACCAGCAGTAGAGTTGCAGAAGATAAAAGCAGATTTCGCATGATCGTTCTCCCGAAAGTTCAGAATTGAAGTCCATATCTGAATATCAGGATACACTGATTTGTCGGAAGAGTCAACTATCAATGAAACTACAAATTTTTCTGTCTACCAATAATGGAACCATATTTATTTTTGTCATACAAAAAAGCAACGATATTAAAAGTCAAGCAGAGGAAAGCGTCATGCTCGGGTTTAACCCGGGCATCTATTTCTTAGATATTCGGGTCAAGCCCGAATATGACAGGGAAGAGGCCGAGGATGACATAAAGGAAGCTGCGCTCAAGAGAGACAGTTCCTCTTCTGTCATTCCCGTGCTTTTATTCTTTCCTGTCATTCCCGTGTTCTTTTCTTCTCCCCTGTCATTCCCGTGCTTGGCACGGGAATCTAAAAGAGATATTAGGGACAAGCCCGAACATAACAAAGGAAAAAGCCCCTCAGCAGAGGGGCTTTTTCCATCCTTCCAAACAGTTAATTCAAAAGGATAATGTTGCCGGCTGCCTTGCGGCCGCGGTCGTCATAAATGTCAAAATTGACCCGCGAACCTTCGGACAAACTGCGCAGTCCGGACTTTTCCAATGCCGTAATATGAACAAACACGTCTTTTTTCTTCGCCGTCGGGATTAATAAAACCATAACCTTTTTTGTTGTTAAACCACTTAACCGTACCTCTTAACATTTATAGATTCCTCGCAAATTATTAAACACAAGTGTCAAATCGTTCCGCCCCAAAGACCGAAACCGAAGAGTCATATAATCCGTCGTCAAAGAGTTTAAACTGACAAAAAGTTTTAAATTTTAAAAATACCAAATAAAAAACCTCGGAGAACGGGGAAATAATAAGGATTTATTTTATCTGCTAATCCTGCATTAGTTCCCCGTTATACGAGAGTTTCCCTAGCGGGTAAGTTTCCTGTACTTAATGGCATGCGGTACCAGAGCGTCGTCGCCGAGGCGGCGCTTCTTGTCTTTTTCATATTCCTCAAAGTTTCCTTCAAACCATACGACCTGACTGTCGCCCTCATAAGCGAGAATATGCGTTGCCAGACGGTCCAGAAACCAGCGGTCATGGGAAGTAACCAGCACGCAGCCCGGATACTCCATAATGCCTTCTTCCAGAGAACGCAACGTATCGACGTCAAGATCATTGGTCGGCTCGTCCAGCAGAATGACATTGGCGCCTTTTTTTAGCATCTTGGCCAAATGCACGCGGTTGCGTTCGCCGCCGGAAAGCTGCCCGACTTTTTTCTGCTGGTCGCCGCCCTTAAAATTGAACTGTCCGACATAAGCGCGCGACGGCATTTCCTTTTTGCCGAGCTGTATCATGTCCAAACCGTCGGAAATTTCTTCCCAGACGTTTTTGTTCGGATCCAGCTCGTCGCGGCTCTGATCGACGTAGCCGAGGTCAACCGTCTCGCCGATTCTGATTTCGCCGGCATCCGGTTTTTCCTGACCGGTAATCATGCGGAACAAAGTGGTTTTGCCGGCGCCGTTCGGACCGATAATGCCGACAATCGCGCCCTTCGGAATCTTGAAGGACAGATTGTCAATCAGCAGGCGGTCGCCATAACCTTTGGAAATGTTGTTGGCTTCAATAACCAAATCGCCGAGCCTGTCGGTCATCGGAATATTGATGTGCGCCTGCGTAATTTTGTCTTTGGTCGCCGCGTTCAGCAACTCGTCATAGGCATTGATGCGCGCTTTGGACTTCGCCTGACGCGCTTTCGGATTCTTGTGAATCCATTCCAGTTCATTGGCCAGCGTTTTCTGACGCGCGGTTTCCTCACGGGCTTCCTGTTCCAAACGCTTCTGCTTCTGTTCCAGCCAGGACGAATAATTCCCCTCATAAGGTATGCCCTGACCGCGGTCAAGCTCCAATATCCAGCCGGTAACATTGTCAAGGAAGTAGCGGTCGTGCGTAACCATAACCACGGTTCCCTTATATTCTTTAAGATGATTTTCCAGCCAAGCCACCGATTCGGCGTCCAAATGGTTGGTCGGCTCGTCCAAAAGCAGCATGTCAGGTTTCTGCAACAGCAGACGGCACAAAGCCACGCGGCGTTTTTCGCCGCCGGAAAGTTTGGTAACGTCGGCGTCTGCCGCCGGACAACGCAAAGCGTCCATCGCAATCTGAATGGTTCGCTCAAAATTCCAGCCGTCACAGGCATCGATTTTTTCCGACAAAGCGGCCTGCTCTTCTATCAGGGCATTCATTTCGTCATCGCTCATCGGCTCGGCAAACTTGGCGGAAACTTCCTCAAAACGTTTCAGCAGGTCACGGGTTTCGCCCAGTCCGTCCATAATGTTTTCCATAACGTTTTTGTTCGGATCCAGCTTCGGCTCCTGCTCCAGATAACCGACCTTAACGCCGTCGGCCGCCCAGGCCTCGCCGTTAAACTCCTTGTCCACACCGGCCATAATTTTCAGCAATGTAGATTTACCGGCGCCATTCACGCCCAGCACGCCGATTTTGGCGCCCGGCAGAAACGACAGCGTAATTCCCTTGAACAGTTCCCTGCCGCCCGGAAAAACCTTGGTTAAATTCTGCATAACGAAAATATACTGATATGATGCCATTTTATACTCCTGAAATTAAATGTTTGCCCCGAGTATAACGGAAATTTATCAAGTTGCAATCTTAATATTTTCAATCTATAATTACCTTTGCAGCCACGGAGAAAAACATGGAAAACCGCCGCCCTTTCAGAAAAGAACAAAGCCTGGCCGTTCAAAAGGAAATCTATGCCGCCGTTCCCGAAGAACGCCGAAACGAGCTGGCGGCGCTTTACGCCTGTCTGGACTACCGGAACTATTCGCCGGTCAAACGCTTTGAAGAGGCTTCCGGACTGCGGGGCATTTATTACGATTACAAATTTCCCGAAGACATGAACCCGCTCGAATACGAAACGCTTATGAAGCCGATGCGTATATACGAAGTCATCGAACGCGGAATGAATCCGGGCACCGACGCACTGGCCGCCGACTTGCAGAAAGCCAAGCCGCAAAGCCTTTTTGCCGTCCGCAGAATGTACCAGGAACTGGTTGACCTCAATCCCGAACTGAAAGAAGCCCGCGTTTCGCCCTCCCAAGTCAGAAGCTATGTCGCGGTCATTTCCGGCGCCTGCTCCGGCTTTCCGCCGGAAGACATTATCGAATTCAGCCGTGCCGAAGGCGCGGACAACGACCGCCTGAACGAAGAAAAACGCCGTTTTTCCCAGCTCGTCGAAAGACGCACCGGCCGACGCGGCCCCGACAATATGCCCCTGATTGAAAACTGGTGCCCTTCCGAAAAAACCCGCCGCCGGATTTTACGGCTGCTGGACAACCGTGACCGACAACGCGCCGTATCTCTCGACAGCGGCGGTTTTTATTCTTTTTTGGCTGACCGGGGTTGGTTTAACGATTAGCTTTCCACCGGCTTTTAATATGACCGATACCGACGTCCTCCGCTGGTTCCGTCCGGCGTACCTCGGCAGGACGTTCCGAAACGGCTGCCGGCGCGGCAATTTCAGCCGACGACGGTTGATAAACGGCTTTGACTTCCGACGAACTTCCCTCCTGCTTTATTCTGATTTCGCCGACATTCTGCCGGCCGCCGCCGTTATAAATCGCTTCGGCGTCAACATCCGCGTCCTTATTGTAAACCAAGGTCGCGTCATAGGGCTGCCGCGGCGTTACCAGCGTACCGTCCGGCATTTTAATCGTTCCGTCCCTGTAAAGCGTGGCTTTGAAAATGTCCTGATTGTCAAAACGGCGGTTAATCACGTCACATTCGAAAAAACCGTCCATCTGCTTGGAGATATAAGCGTTGGCTTTGGCCTCGTTATAGGTATAAACCGCTTCCGACTGCATTTTGTCGCTCGGGGCCTTGGAAATGAGAATCGCCCGGGCCAGCAGTTCGAAAGTGCCGTATTTGGAAGCGCCGCAGGCCATTCCCTGCCCGGCCACGGCTCCCAGCGCCTTCACTTCGTCCAGATAAGGCATCTGCGCCTGCGCCGAAAACGCCCAGAACATGCCGATAACCGCCCCAAAGCCCGAATATTTCACTTTTTCCTCACTATCCAGCAATTTTCTCATTGACATTTAGTATCATTTAGCATATTTTGCGGACAAGTCAAAGATAAAAGGATTGTTTAAAATGAAAATTTATAGCTCTTTAAAATCAAAAAAAGTACGCGACAAGGATTGCAAGATTGTCCGCCGCAAAGGCCGCGTCTACGTCATCAACAAGAAGAACCCGAAGCTGAAGGCTCGCCAGGGTTAATTCGGATGAGATTTTTGAAAAGTTAAAAACCTGCTTGAATCAAGCAGGTTTTTTTTTTATGCAGAATCTGGCTGGTACGCAAGTATGAAAACCCTTTTTACCGCTGCCAGACAAAAAAGCGCCGAATTCGGCGCTTTTTCTGTAAAGACAACTTGGTCTTTTATTCCACATAAACCGTATGCAACATGTTTGTACGCCCTTTTTTGCCGAGCGGAAAACCGGCCGTGATGATAATATGGTCGCCGGACCGGGCAAAACCGTTTTCCACCGCGATTTTAACCGCAATATCCTCAATCTTGTCAAAGCTTTTGAAACTCTCTTTGTTCACAAAGCTCTTGGCTCCCCAGACAATTCCCAGACGGTCGGCAACCTTCGGTTCGGACGTAATCGCCAATATCGGCAGGTTCGGACGCTCGCGCGCGGTCAAAAACGTCGTCAGTCCCGAAGACGTATAGGTTACGATACAGGCGACCTTCTTCAAAATAGACGAAATGTCGCTGGCCGCAAAAGTAATCGAATCCGCTTCGCCTGAACAGCAGTTGTTCAAACGCGAATTTTCCATCAGCTTGAAAAACAACGGATCGGACTCAACCTGCGTAATGACCGAATTCATCATTTTGACCGCTTCAACCGGATAAGCGCCGGCCGCCGTTTCTGCCGAGAGCATAACCGTATCGGCACCGTCATAAACCGCGGTCGCCACGTCCGAAACCTCGGCGCGGGTCGGAGTCGGCGCCTTAATCATCGACTCAAGCATCTGTGTCGCAATAATGACCGGACGCGCATATTTGCGACAAGCCGTGACGATTCTCTTTTGCAAAACCGGCACCGTCGGCAGCGGACATTCAACGCCCAAATCGCCGCGGGCAACCATAATACCGTCGGAAAGCTTGATAATCTCTTCCAAATCGTCAATCGCGCTCGGCTTCTCAAGCTTGGAAATAATCCAAGCCCGGTCACCGATAAGTTCGCGGGCTTCGCGCACATCGTTAGCCGACTGCACAAAAGAAAGGCTTATCCAGTCAAAGCCGAGCTTCAACGCAAATTCCAAATCATTGCGGTCTTTTTCGGTAATCGCCGAAATCGGCAGCTTTATGTTGGGCAGATTGACACCCTTATGCCCGGAAAGCGGACCGCCGACCACGACCTCGGTCACGGCGCGGTTTTTGCCGCATTCCTTAACCAGCAGCGCAATATTGCCGTCGTTCAGCAACAGCTTTTCGCCGGCTTTCAGCGCTTCGAAAATTTCCTTGTGCGGCAGTTCGACACGACTTTCGTCCCCCGGCTCATGCTCCATGTCCAACACAAATTTCTGCCCCTCTTTCAGCATAACGCTGCCGTCGCGAAACTCGCCGACGCGAAGCTTCGGCCCCTGCATGTCCGCCACCAGGGTAATATGGCGGTTCTTTTCCTTGGAAAGTTTGCGCACGATTTCAAAACGCTCTTTGTGCTCGGCATGAGTGCCATGGCTGAAGTTGAAGCGGAAAGCATCGCAGCCCGCATCGATTAACTTTTCGATTTGTTCTTTGGAAGCCGAAGACGGACCGATTGTCGCCAAAATTTTCGTATGTGTTTTCTGTGGCATTTTTTGTTTCCTTATCTATTAAGCTTTTTTATGAGCCGGATAATAGCAAAGATATATTAAAAAAGATATTACTTTTAAATAAGATTTGAACAAATTATTACTTGTCAAAAAGCGGAGATTTTGCTAGTTTCAATGCAATTGATTTTATTAACAGGAGAAAGAAAATGACTGAAGTTGGCGGCATTGCCGTAGACAGACTGCGTTCCCTGATTGAACGCATTGAACGCTTGGAAGAAGAAAAGAAAGCCATCGCCGGAGACATCCGCGACATTTTTGCCGAAGCCAAATCCGCCGGCTTCGACGTAAAGGTCATGCGAGAAATTCTCAAACTCCGCAAAATGGACGCCGCCGACCGCGACGAAAAGGAACTTCTCCTGGAAACCTACCGCAAAGCCTTGGAAATCTAGTTAAAAAAAGCCTCTCTGCCTTCCGGAATTTATATCTTCAATCTCCGGGAGGCAGATCACACAAAATTTTCTTTATACGACGAATTTCCTCCTTATGGCATGATTAGTCCTCGCCACTTTAAATATCAAATTGCCATTGGCTCAGGTTGGAACTGTATCTGTCAAAACCTTTAGTATACGTCGCTAAACACCTAAACCAAAGATATTTAGCCTGCATTTCATGAACCGATAATTTTAACTTAATGCCTTAACAGAGCCATCTTCTACACTAATCAGAGATTTCGCACCATCTGCTACCAGCATATCAAGTTGCTTGCCAAATTTTTTCGAACGTTTGAGAATTGTTACAATCTTTCCTTGTTTTTGCAGGTAGTTAGCCTTTGTGACCACATCAGCAAAAGGGGTTTCTGCCATATATGCTAATACTACTTTTTCCTTTGCTGGCGGAACAAAACCTTCAGACAATAAAATCGCAGAAATACGCTCAAAACCAATAGAAAATCCTACTGCAGGCACAGATTCTCCTAAAAACTTGCCAATCATATCATTATAACGCCCACCTCCGGCCACTGACGAGCCAAACTTGGGGCTGACAATTTCAAATACCATACCGGTATAATATCCCATACCACGTACCAAAGATTTATCATAAATTGCAGCAAATTTTCCGTTTGCAATTTGATTGGTAAAGTCCAAAACCTGTTTCAAGTCAGATATAACCATAGCATTGGTGCAATATTTTTCTGCGGCAGACAAAGTATCAGCTACACTCAAAATATCTATAAATTTTTCTACGACCTCAGGCACATATTTCTTTTCTAAAAGTTCAGCTTTTACTCCATCGAGTCCAACTTTATCAAGCTTATCAAAACTGATACATACAGAATCAATATCTTCTAACGCAAAACCGGCAGCTAAAATCATATCTGTCAAAATACGACGATCATTAATCCGCACCGTAAAACCCGTAAAACCAATAGCTTCCAATGCAGCCGTTGTTGCAGCAATTAATTCCATTTCGGCAACAATCGAAGTATCACCAATAATATCAATATCACATTGATAAAATTCGCGTAGACGACCTTTCTGCGGTCTTTCGGCACGAAACACTTTGTCAATTTGCAATGCCTTAAATGGCATTGAGAGCAGATGTTTATTGTTGGCAAAATAACGTGACAATGGCAGGGTTAAATCATAACGCAAACCACTGTCTACTAGATCACTTTCGGATAAGTTAGTTTTTGATAAATCAAGCTTTTGTCCTCGCTTTAATATTTTGAAAATCATTGCCAAATTTTCACCGCCATCGCTTTTATTTAAACGATCAATATCTTCCATCATTGGAGTATTGATTTTATTAAAGCCAAAACTTTTATAGGTGTTTTCAATTTTCATACGCAGATAATCACGAACTTCAACTTCATTCGGTAAATAATCTTTAGTGCCTCTTACTGGCAATGTATTCATTTTCATATTACCATCCTGTATATATTAAATTATAGGATTAGTTATAAAGTATCTTCTCCTAAATGTAAAATAAAAAGGAGATCTCAATTGAGACCTCCTTTTTATTTAATACTTCATCAACACAGACGTGACTTTACTTCGAAGATCTTCAGATATTAATCCGATCCCAACGAATTCATCATCCCAGACAAAACCGCTAAAATGACGTGCATGAGCATACGAAAGCGCGGCCTCTTTATCATCAAATTCAAAGCACAGATCACAATTTACACCAGCCGCCCGCAAGATATTGGCTCGCAAGAATAAATCTTTTGTTGCATAGGATCTGCGACCACAAAGCAAAATCTTCGGATTAAGAGTTTTAGTGAACATATTAGCATCAGCCATCGCAACGCAAATACGATCTAACCCAAAAGCCATCCCGACACAACCAGCATCTGTACCACCACAACTCTTGACCAAATCATCATAACGACCGCCACCAAGCACAGCTCCCACACCTGAACCAGGAATAATTCCTTCAAGAATAAAACCGGTGTAATAGTCTGCACCACGTGCTAAAGTTAAGTCTAAGACACAATGATGCAAAACATCTCGCGGCAAATAACTTGTAATCTCACCCAACTCAGCCAAGCCATGTGCAACATAGCTATTATGATTAGTGCGCTCAAGCAACATTTCCGGATGTTCAACATCAAAGGAATCAAATACCAAGCCATTAATCTTTTCGATTTCTACATCAGTAAAGCCGCGAGAATGCAACTTCTGTGCAAAATCAGACACTGAAGCCTGTGATTTGCCAAACTTGTCAGCGCAATCAAGTGCACGCTGAATGCGTAATACGCCTTCCTTGTCTTTATAGCCGAGTTCTTCTGCAATACCCTTGATGATATTGCGATGATTAATACGAATAACAAACTCAGTAAAGCCCACAGCACTCAAACCCGCTACTGCTAAGTTAATTACATCAGCATCAGCCGTAAGTAACGTTGAACCGATGATATCACCGTCACACTGCATAAATTCGCGGAAATGCCCTTTATCCACAGCATCATCTCGATAAGCCATCTGCATCTGATAACGCTTGATAGGGCGAGGTAATTCGGGATGAGCCGCGGCAAAACGCGCAAACGGCACTGTCATGTCATAGCGAAGCACTAAGTCTTTGCCTTGTGCATCTTTGAAACGAAACAAAAGTTTTTCTCCTTCACCATGATGTCCGGTAAAAACTTCTGCAAACTCTATTGCCGGCGTCTGCAAAGGATCATAACCAAAAGCCATGTACACTTTTTTCAAACACTGAACAACAAAATCACGCTTTTCAAACTCGGAGCCGAATATATCCAACGTACCGAGAGGAATAGAAATCTGTTTCATAATTGTAAAAGTTTAATTTATATATAATTATATAGTTTAAAACAGTCTGACTTTATGTATTCTTTTTTTAAAGTCAAGAAAATAGTTTACATTTGAGGTTTTTCTTGTTATCTAGGAAAGCTATGTCTGAAAAAGTTATACAGAAATATATAAAGGTTGATGAAATCCATACCGTGGCATATCGCGAATACGGCAATCCGCAAGGGATTCCCGTATTAATGTTACATGGCGGACCGGGAGGGAGCATTAACTATCAGATAATAGAACTGATTGATCTAAACTTTTTCCATTTGTTTACGATTGACCAACGCGGTTGCGGACAAAGCACTCCCAAAGGTGAATTGCGTGCGAATACTACCGAGCATCTCGTGAACGATATTGAAAAAATCCGCCAAGCAGAAAAGCTTGACAAATGCATCATTTTCGGTCGTTCATGGGGAACAGTTCTCAGCTTGATGTATGCGTTGAAATATCCTCAAAATTGCCTGTTTATGATATTGCGTAGCATTTTTTTAGGACGTAATACAGACGAAACATGGACGTTTGAGCAATCAAAAACAAAATATCCTTTACAATGGCAGCAATTCAGTGAAGGTCTGACTGCTCCTAAGCCGCTTAACGAGCAATTTTATGAAAAAGTTTTTTCACAGGATACTGCAACAGCACTTCTTTACAGTGGACGTATGACGCACTATTTTGGCATTTTAGCTACCAATGAAACGAATGCCCCGACAATGCCGGAAGCAAAAAATAATTTACTTGCCAATCGTATCTTTCTGCATTACAGCGTCCAACACTACTTTTTTAAAGATTCATTTTGGGAACAGAAACTACCAGAACTTGATGCAAACAACATTAGCGGTGTTATTATTCATGGTGAACAGGACAGTGATTGTTTGGTTGAACAGGCCCGTTATTTGCATAAAAAATGGAAAAACTCCACTCTTATTATCGAACCCGCTGCAACACATTGTGATAATCAGCCGGAAATTCGCAAGCAAATTAAAAACGTGTTTGATTTGCTGAAAAAACGATTCGAATAATACACACTCGTTTTTCCTTAAATTCGTCGCTTTATTCTTCTTTCCTCTCTGTTCACTTTCAGGAATTTTTTTGTCCGTCCAATTTCCAATCAGGCGGATCACAGAAGAGGCTTTTTTTACAATCGAAACACAATTCCCGCGGCCGCGCCGCCAAGGATGAAAATGACCGGATGCAGCTTGTGCCAGCGGTGCACGACGGCAAACGACGCCAAAGCGATGACGCCGGTTTTAATGTCGGTTATCGCCAGCTCGGTCAGAATATAACCTGCATATAAAATCAGCGCCAGAACCGCCGGACGGATGCCGAGCAAAATATTCTGAAAAGTCAGACAGCTCTGATACTTCATTACATATTTGCTGATAAGAACAATAACGACCAGAGACGGAAACACCAGCCCCAAAGTCGCCGCCAAGCCGCCCCAGATGCCCGCGGCGTTAAAACCGCCATATGTCGCCATATTGACCCCGATAGGACCCGGCGTCGATTCGGAAACCGCAATCATATCGGCCAGTTGCTGCTTGCTGAACCAGTCATATTTATCGGTCAGTTCCATCAGAAACGGAATTGTTACCAAACCGCCGCCAATGGCCAACAGCCCGATTTTGCAAAACTCCCAAAACAAAAACAGATAAATCATTTGCGCCCCCATTTCAAATAAGCCGGCCCGATTGCCGAAGCCGTCAGAATAACCGCAATCGGACTGAAATGCAGAAAAACCAGCAAAAAAAGGCTCAACACGAAAATCGCCAGACCGATTCGGCCATGAACGCCTTTCTTCCAAAGTTCAACGACAGCTTCCGCCACCAGCGCCACGACCACGATTCGAATTCCGGCAAAAGCCTGCGTCACATACGGATTATCCATAAAATTCTGCAAAACCGCGGCAATCAGCATAATGATAATTACCGAAGGCGCAACCACACCCAAAGTCGTCAGCACCGCTCCGGTAACGCCGCGCAGCTTGTAACCGACGAAAGTCGCGGTATTAATGGCAATAATTCCCGGCGTGCACTGCCCGATGGAATAATAGTCCAGCAGTTCTTCATCGGTTACCCAGCGGTTCTTTTCCGCCACCTCGGCACGAAGCAGCGGCAGCATTGCTGCACCGCCGCCGAACGTAAACAGTCCGACGCGGAAAAACGTCCAAAACAAATTCCAATAACCGGCCATTTCGCATCTTTCCCTGTGAATGAGTTTAAAACAGTTTGTCTAAAACCTATATAGTAAGATAAGCTTTCAATATCGTTAAAAACAACGGAGACCATAATGATTATTTCCATTCCCCGGGAACGCCGCAACGGAGAAACCCGTGTTGCCGCAACGCCGGAAACCGTTCGCCGATACGTTTCCCTCGGCTTTGCCGTGCGCGTTGAGCAAAACGCCGGCCGGCTGTCCGGGTTCTCTGACGAAACCTATCGGCAGGCCGGAGCCGAAATTGTCGCAGATACGGCCGCGCTTTGGAAAGGTGCCGGTTTAATTCTTAAAATCTGGGCGCCGCAGCCGGAAGAAGATGCGTACCTTTCTCCCGGCCAGACAATCGTTGCCAACTTTCAGGCGCTTGACAACCGTGAACGCGCCGCCGTTTTCGCCGCCCGGCAGACAACCTGTTTTGCCTTGGAACTGATACCGCGCATTTCCCGCGCCCAAAGCATGGACATCTTAACATCACAAAGCAATCTGGCCGGATACAAGGCCGTGTTGAAAGGCGTCAATATGCTTGACAGGGCTTTGCCGATGATGATGACCGCAGCCGGCACCGTACCGCCGGCCAGAGTTCTGATTTTAGGCGCCGGCGTTGCCGGGCTTCAGGCCATTGCCACCGCCAAACGTCTCGGCGCGCAGGTATATGCCGCGGATGTCCGGCCGTCGGTTAAGGAGCAGGTTGAATCTCTCGGCGCCCGATTCGTCGATGTTGAAAACGACGAGAATTTCGAAGACAACGGCGGTTACGCCGGAGAAACCTCCGCCGCCTATCAAAAACGCCAGCAGAAAGCCGTGGCCGAACAACTTGCCAAAACCGACCTTACCGTCACAACCGCGCTGATTCCCGGCAAACCGGCGCCTCGGCTGATTAGCGCGGAAATGCTCCGCAATATGCCCGAAGGCTCGGTCGTCGTCGACATGGCTGCGGCGGCGGGCGGAAACGTCGAGGGTTCCCAAGACAACCAAACCGTCCGTATCGGCGGCGTTACCGTCATCGGCGATTCCAATCTTGCTGCCGGCGTTCCGGCCTCGGCCAGCACGTTGTTTGCCAGAAATGTTTTCAATTTTCTAAATGCCATGTACAATCCCGAAACCAAAAACATAACTTTCGACTTTGCAGACGAACTCGTTGCCAAAACCTGCATCTGCAAAGACGGTCAACTGACAGGAGCGCTCAAATGATTGACATCTGGATGCTGTTTACCATACTGGTTCTGGCCTGCTTTGTCGGTTACTTTGTCGTTTGGGGCGTTACGCCGGCTCTGCATTCGCCGCTGATGAGCGTTTCCAACGCCATTTCGGGCGTCGTCATTGTCGGCGCACTGATCACGGCCGGCACTCCGGAAATGAGTTCGCACAAAATTCTCGGCCTGATTGCCGTCGTCTTAGCCTCAATCAACATTTTCGGCGGTTTCGCCGTATCACAGCGCATGCTCGAAATGTTCAAGAAGAAAAACCGTCGTCCCGGGGAGAAAAAATAATGACCGCCGCTTATGTTTCCGCAGCTTACCTGCTTTCCAGCATTCTGTTCATCTTGTCGATTCGCGGTCTGGCTTCGCCCGACACTGCCCGGCGCGGCAATATTCTCGGCATGCTTGGCATGGCCGTTGCAATATCGGTTACCGTTTACTCGCCGACTGTCAGCGAATATGCCTGGATGCTTGGCGCCATTGCACTGGGCGGCGTCATCGGCGTCTGGTTTGCCCTGAAAGTAAAAATGACCGCGCTGCCCCAGATGATTGCCGCATTCAACGGCCTCGGCGGCCTGTCTTCCGTCTTCATCGCCGCCGCCGAAATCGTTTCCGGATCACAGACTTATCTTGAAACGTCGCTCGGCCTGCTCATCGGCGCCGTAGCATTTTCCGGTTCGGTTATTGCCTTTGCCAAACTTCAGGGACTGATGTCGCCCAAAGCAGTCGTCTTCCCCGGACAACAATTGCTGAACCTTGTTCTCGGCCTGTCTGTCGTCGCGCTCTGCGTGCTCTTTATTTTCAGCGGCAAACACGAACTTTTCTATATTCTGGCCGGCTTGTCCGTCCTGCTCGGCTTTCTCCTCGTTCTGCCCATCGGCGGCGCCGACATGCCTGTCGTTATCTCGGTTCTGAATGCTTACTCCGGCTGGGCGGCCGTCGGCATCGGCTTCTCGCTCAACAATGTTCTGCTGATTATCGTCGGCGCCATTGTCGGCGCCAGCGGCGCAATTCTTTCCTACATCATGACCAAAGCCATGAACCGTTCGCTGAGCAGCGTCATGCTCGGCGGCTTCGGCGCCGAAACCACCAAAACGTCTTCCGACGAAGGACACGATAAAGTAGCCAAGGCCGGCAACCCCCAGGACGCCGCCTTTATTATGGAAAACGCCGCCAAGGTCATCATCGTTCCCGGCTACGGCATGGCCGTCGCTCAGGCGCAGCATATTCTGAAAGAAATGGCACAGGACCTTCGCACGCTTTATGACGTTGAGGTAAAATTCGCCATCCATCCGGTTGCCGGACGCATGCCCGGCCACATGAACGTTCTGCTCGCCGAGGCTAACGTGCCTTACGAAGACGTCTATGAACTGGATGAAATCAATCGAGAATTTGCAACGGCCGACGTCGCCTATGTCATCGGCGCCAACGACATTACCAACCCGCTGGCCCGAACCGATCCGAACGCGCCGATTTACGGCATGCCGATTCTTGAGGTTGAAAAAGCCAAAACCGTTTTCTTCGTCAAACGCTCGTTGGCCAGCGGCTACTCCGGCGTCGAAAACCCGCTGTTCTTTGCCGACAACACCATTATGCTTTATGGCGATGCCAAAAAAGTTACCGAAGAAATCGTCAGCACATTGGAACGTAAATAGTTAAACATACAGCAGGAATAAGATTCCGACAGCCAGATACATGACAACGCCGCGAAAATACATGCCGGCCACCTTAAAATCAACCGAAGACGGAATGGCGTTTTCGACAATAATCGTCTGCAACAGAACATACAGGACATAGTTTGCAAACGTCGGCTGCATAAACGGCAGCATATGCCGGTTGAGGTAAAAGCCGATAGGCAGCAGCAAAAACGGCGCCATTGCCGCCGGAATGGCATTATAAGGCAATGTTCCGAAAACCGACGCTTCCCATCACATAATCGCCGTTTTCGTTTTTTTTCGGAAACAGGGTAAAATTGCAGGGCTTGGCATTAAACAGCGCACCGACCAGAAAATGCATCAGTTCGTGCAGAAACGTTCCCGGAATATTGACAAGCGCACTCATCCACATGCTGCGATAGGTCGTATATTTAAAGCGCATCAACACCACAACCAGCAAAATCAGATAAAAGCGGTTATCGAAAAAACTTTGCAAAAACTGCGGATTATTAAAAAAGCCAAGAATTTTATAATACAAATGCCAAGCAATATCCATTTCATCAATCCTTTTTGAGAGCGGTCAAACCGGCCAGATAAGTGTTAAGAAGAAGCTTACAGATGGTTTTCTTGCTGACGCCGCCCATATTGTCAAGCACCCGCGTCGTCAGAAACGAACTTACCGAAAACAGCGACAGCCACAGCACCTGCATTGACAGGCGTCTCTCCCGCGGCCGAATGTCGCAAAAAACGTCTTCAAACGCCGGACGCCAGATTTCAATCACGCCGACCAGCCGGCGCAGGTACGCCCGCGGCAGTTTGCCGGCACCGGCCTGCAAATGAAAGTTATACAACATAAACCATAAATTGCGGTTGCCCAGCACAAAACGCACAAAGCCGTCCAGATAGCGGTTGAGGGTTTTGTAGGCACTGCTGTCCGGCTGCAGTTTTCTCAGGCAGGCCGACAACTCGTCCAGCGTCTGCAAATTCTCGGCCATGATGAAATTGTCCATGTTGGCAAATTGGTTATAAATGGTTCCCACCGAACAGCCCGACGCCTCGGCTAGCTTGCGCGCGGTCAGAAACGCCGCGCCCTGTGCCGTCACAAGCCCGCGCCCCTTGGCAATCAGATATTCGCGGATATTGTCTTTTGTCATGTCAATCTTATATTGTTTAATAAAATATTCGTAAATTAAGCTTAATATAGATTTTATCTTAGAATAATTTTGAACGCTGTTCAATTTTTTTCTTGTTTTATTAAGGAACAAAGTTATGAAAAAAGTTTTCTGCCTCCTCAGTCTGGCTTTGCTGTGTCCGGCGGCGGCCGATGCCGCGGAAGACGCGGGCGATTTTTATCAAAACCTGCTGGTAACCGACGAGGTCATCGCCGCCGAAAACGAAGACATCGCCATCGAAAATGCCCGGCGAATGCTGGATTCAAAGCCCAAGATTCTGAAAATGAAAGACAACAAGGTCGTCCGCCTGCCCAACCGCGACGCAGCCCCAAAGCCGGCTGCGACAGCCGAACCGGCTGTGACGGAACCGGCTCAGCCTGAATACGGCTCGGCGCCTTTCGGTCTTGTCTGGGGAGCTTCGGCCAAAGAAATTGAAAATCTGGGCATTACCCTGACACCCGCCGGCGAAAAGGATTACATGAACAACTACATTGCCGGACATCTTCCCAACAGCCTGCACGACTTCCGCGACGTCATGCTGACTTTCGGCATCGACAACCGTCTGTGGCGAATCATCGCCTACGGCAAATTTATCAAAGACGATGCAGCCGCTTCCGGCGTATTGAAAATGTACCGCGGTTATTTCAAACTTCTGTCACAGAAATACGGCCATGCTCAGGAATTTTATACCCCGAATGTCGTCAACGTTGACAAAACCGTAACCGACGCCCGCGGCAAACCCCAAACCGTAACCGAAGAAAAGAAACAGCCGATCGGCAATCCCGATTTTCTGAAAGAGTTGCAAAACGGCGACGCCGAACTTTATGCCACTTTTGAAAACGGCATTGTCGGCGCAGCTCTCTCGGCGTCAATGTTGACGGCAACGGCCAAAGCTACATTACCATCGACTACAAAAATCTTAAACTAATGAAAGAACGCGAAGCCGAAACGCTTAACGCACTGTAATGATAAGGACGATTTAATGACTAAAGTAAGTTTTTGCGGAATCTCGGGCAGCGGCATGAGCGCCCTCGCCCAAATACTGAAACTGTGCGGAAACGAAGTTTACGGTTCCGACCGCAGTTTCGATCAGGAAAAGACCAAGCCAACAAAAAGGCTCTTGAGGAAATCGGCATTGTTATCAAACCGCAGGACGGTTCCGCTGTTGCCGATGACCTTGAAACGCTCTACGTCTCTACCGCAGTTGAAGACAGCATTCCCGACGTCAAGGCTGCGCTGGAAAAAAACGTTCCGATAAAAAAACGTTCCGACCTGCTGGCCGAAATTTTTCACCAGTACCCCTATAACATAGCCGTCGGCGGCACCAGCGGCAAAACCACCACAACCGCCATGATCGGCTACATCCTCGACACGCTCGGCAAAAAGCCCTGCGTCATCAACGGCGGCCTGCTGCTGAACTATACCGGCCGCAAAGGCATTCCCAACATCATTTACAATCAGGGAGACATTTGCGTCATCGAAGCCGACGAAAGCGACGGTTCAATTGAAAAATATCACCCATATGTCGCGCTTATCAACAACATTACCCTCGACCACAAACCGGTTGAAGAACTTCGTAAGCTTTTTGCCGACTTCGCCCGGCGCGCCCGCGGCGGTGTCGTTGTCAATGCCGACTGCGAAGCCTGCGCGGACATCCGCAGCCCGGACAAAAACAATCTGACGTTTTCGATTGAAGGCCGGAGCGCCGACTTTTCGGCCGACCGTATCAGACCGCTGCCCGACGGCACGGAATATAAATTTGACGGCAGAACTTTCCGTCTCAAACTCATCGGACGGTTTAACGTCGCCAATGCTCTGGCCGCCATCGCCGCCTGCTCGCTGCTCGGCGTTGACAAATTTGCCGCCGCTGAAGCCCTGGAGGGTTTTCTCGGCACGCACCGCCGGCTGGAAGTCATCGGCACGCGAAACGGCATCACCGTTATAGACGACTTTGCCCACAATCCGGACAAGGTTCTTGCCTCAATGTCGGCGTTGCGCAGCTACCCCGGACGTCTTCTGGTCATGTTCCAGCCGCACGGTTTCAGCCCGATGCGCCTGATGGGACGCCAGATTATCGAATCTTTCGCACAAACGATGACCGACGAAGACATTCTGCTGATGCCTGAAATTTATTTTGCGGGCGGTACGGTTACCCGTGACATTTCGTCAAACGACCTGATTAAATATGCCGGCGAACTTGGCAAACAGGCGCTCTTTTTCGACAACCGCAGACAAGCGGGCAGCTATCTGAAAAACAATGCCCGCCCCGGCGACCGCATCGTCGTCATGGGTGCCCGCGACAACTCGCTGCCAACCTTCTGCAAAGAAATTTTAGAGGAGTTATAAGACATGAAACTTAATCCCGGCGACAAAGTCGGCATTATCAGCCCTTCGTCTTTTCTGCGCAACCGCGAAGCCGTCGAGCTCGGTCTCGATTATCTCCGCTCCCTGGAACTGGAACCGGTTCTCGGTGAACATGTTTTTGACGCTTTCCGTTATATGGCCGGCACCCCCGAGGACCGCACCGCCGATTTGCACCGCTTTTACGCCGATCCGGAAATAAAAGCCGTTTTCTGCGCTGCCGGCGGTTCCGGCAGCCAATACATGCTGCCTTTGATAGACTATGAGCTTGTACGCCGCAACCCCAAACCGCTGTTCGGTTTCAGCGACAACACCGCCTTGCAGCTCGGCCTTTACGCCCGGGCAAAAGCCGTAACCTGCACCGGTTTCACGCTCAAATACGATTTCAAAAACGGACATATTGACGGCTTTGTCGACGAAACGCTGCGCACCGTCATCAGCGGCGGAAAACTTGATCTTCGCGGCGGTCAAACCGTTATCGGCGGTCAAACCGAAGGCATTCTTCTCGGCGGCTGTCTAAGCCTGTTTCGCAATCTTTGCGGCACGCCGTTTTATCCCGATCTGACCGACGCTGTTTTACTGATTGAAGACGTGGGAGAAAAAACCTACAAAATTGACATCATGCTCCAGCAGCTGACCCAATGTCCCGGCTTTGAGCGGATTAAAGGCATCGTTTTCGGAGAATTTGCCGATGCCGAAATTGCCGATCCCGAAGACGGCAGCGTCGATGACGTCATTGCCGAATTCTGCCGAAACATCAAAGTCCCGGTCATCAAAACTTTCCTTACGGACACGTTCCGTCGCGGGCGGTTATGCCCATCGGGGCGCCTGTTCGTCTGAACGCCGATGACTGCCGGCTGACCTGGCTTTAGAAGACAAGTTTCATCACATATTCGAAATTAAGAACATTCAGGTTCTTGATAAGGGTCTGATAATCCCAGAAACCGTCCCAACCCCGGCTGTTGAAAGCCAACATGCTGCCGATAACCCAGAAATTGGCGCCGGGTAGAAACATCCAGCAAAACCGGTAAGACACTTTCGGCAAATCAGTCTGCTTTTCATGAATCTGCGAAGCCACCGTATCCATGTGATAACCGAGAAAATACCCGAGAATTCCGTTCAAAATCAGATTCATCGGCGCAAACGACGTCCATACCGAAATAAACAGCATATAAAAGAAACCGAACAGCGGAAAGAAATATGGCGCAATGATAATCAGCCAGTTTCCTTCGCCCTCAAACCCCATTGAACCGCCGCTGCCGTCAGCCTCGACCCGAATATGCTTAACCTTGTGAAACGTAATCAGCGCAAAAAAGGCGTGCGTCAGCTCATGCGCCACAATCTGCATGCTGGTCTTGACCGAAGCGTCGGCCATCTGCCGGGCAATGAAAAACAGAATAAACCCCGCGCCGAGCACAATAAACTTGATGTTAACGAAATTAAAGTAGTACAGCGAACGGATATAAGCGGGTATGGAAATCAGCATATACAGTGCCAACGGCCATTTTAACAAAGTGATAAACCGGTCGATTAAAACTTGCATAGTCGTCCTTCTCCAAATAGCTGTTCCCAGCCTAACGCATTTTCAATCCGATTTCAGCAAAATAAGTTCAAATATTAACATTAGTCTTGTCAACCGAAAATAATTTAACTAATATGAAAACAATACAATTTGAAACATAAGGACAAAAAAATGAACGCGGACGTTTTCGACACTTTCGACTTTCTGATTAACGACGAAGATGAAGTCATGCTGCTTTTGTATGAACGCGAAGGCGAACCTAAAAATCCGCGTATTGAACTGAATGCCGAAGAAAACGCCGCACTGCTGGTGCGCAACGAAACCGACAGCCTGTTGCTCAAGGACATCTCCGCCGATGTTTTTGACAGCCTTCAGGATGCCGATACGCTGATGGTCTGCGAACTGAGCCGCACCGAGAACGAAAAGGAAACCGAAATCGTCCACGCTTATGAAGCCGAAATCAGCGATTAGGTTTTTCTTACGCTAAACCAAGCCCCGCGAATGCGGGGCATTTAATTTGCCAAAAATAAAAGCGGATTCAATAATAGTTGACTTTTCCCTCGCGCCGCGTTATATTGTAACTGTGGTGCATAAAAGGTGATTTTGTCTCGTTTCGGGATATCTATCCTTTGCTTTTGGTGCACCTGCCTCTTGCAGGCTTTGGTTTCAGTTATTATCGGAGGTGTGCCATGTCTTGTTCTCGTTGTTTATATTTGTCCGCTCTGCTGGCTTCTGTTTTTGTGTCGCCTGCTGCGGCTCTGAATTCGACCATGGTGCTCTCTGACAATGACTTCACACTTAAATACACACATACAAACACACCTATTCCGAAGCCTGCATCTTCCTTTGCCGACATGTCGCGCTCTTATAAAACCGCCAGCGTCTGTTTCCTCGGTGTCGGCGACTGCGGCGGTGCCGCCGGTTACGATTCTTCGTCTTCCGGCGCCGGTTCGGCCAACGACGACTTTTATATCGATACGACTAACCAATGTCTGAACGAAGGCTTTGTCAGACAGAACTGCAATTCCGTACAGACCATTGACGGCGTTTGTCCTTATAACTCCGCCTACGGGCTTGGATGCAAGTGCGTGTCTAATCTGATAAGCTGTCCCGCCGGACAGGTCGGTGTCGGCGAAAGCTGCGACGAAATGTACGCTTCCTGCGAATGCTACCCCACGCTCAAGACTTGTTCTTCAAAGGAAGTCGGACAAGGCGCTTCCTGCGGCGGCAGATACGAAAGCTGCGTCTGCAAGCCGGAATATCAATATACCTCTTCCAACTGTTCTTATCCGCGTTCAGTATCCGGGGACAGCTGCGGCGGACAATATACCGACTGTGTCTGTCCGGCCGGAGTTGACGAAGGGCCGTACGGCTGCGCCGAATATTATCCTTCTCCATGTTCCTCGGTCTGCAAGGTGGCCTACTCCGACAACTGCCATATCCGGGAAAGCGTGAACGTTCCCTATTACTGCGAAAAATACTGGGACGACTGTCCTTCCAAATGTAAAGTTGCCGCCGCCGACAACTGTATCAACCGTACTGCCGTATCGACGCCTTACGGCTGTGAAAGCTATTACAGCGACTGTTCTTCAAAATGTCAGACGGCTTACGGCGACAACTGCCGGAACAAAACGGCGGTTTCGGTGCCGGCCAATGCTCACTGCACGTCCTACTACTCCGACTGCTCCTCCAAATGTTCCGCCTGGAGCTGTGACTCAGGGTACACTCAATCCGGAAATTCATGCGTACAAACCTGCAATTACAGCAGTCAATGTCCGGGATACACCATGCCCAGTGCCAGTAAATGCCAATGCGGTGGAACACCTTGTACGGCCTGCGGTACCACTAAATATAAATGTACGCCCAATTGCCTGCCTGATCTGGCTATAGATCGTAACAGCTGTCCGGGAGGCAAACCGGGAAGCCGATGCAATTGCGGCGGAACCCATACTGGTTTTGCTGGAGGACACATTTGCAGAGATGTTATATTATAATAAGAAAAGCCCTGTATTTTCAGGGCTTTCTTTATTTTTTTATACTAAAAATGGTTTTTCGCGGCTGCGCCATCAACAACCTTTGAATATAGCGCCCCTGATAAAGATTGATACCAAGCGAATTTCCGACCTCTACCGCCTGCGGATCGTCGACACGGCACAAAATCATTCGGGCACGTTCAGCTTTATTGACATAATCGGTAAAATGCTTGTCTTCACGAATAACATCCATAAATGACGGATGCCAGATAATCTTGATTAAATCGCTGCTCAGATGTTCTCGGTCAATATATTTGAGCTTGTCGACCGTAATGCCGTCGATGCAGATTTTATAACCGCGATACTGTGCAAAAGTCTTTGCCAGAATAAACGCTTTCACATCGCTGAAAATATCCACCAGCTGCAGTTCCAAAACGATGCTGGAGCGCATTGAAGCGTTAATGTTCTCGTCAAACTCCAGAAATTCGTCGGATAAAATCGTCGACACATTCAGATTGATCGAAAAATTACTGGTCAGCGAACCGTCGTCATGGCGGCTGATACTTACCAGAACCCGCTTGTCAAGCGTCTCTGTCAAATGCTGAAACAACCACGGATTTGCCGTAAGATCGACATCCGGCAACAGCATATCGCGCAAATCCGCAATTGATACGAACACCTCGTCAAACAACATCTGCGGCGGCGATTTGCCGATAACCGCGCAAACCGATTGCCGGCGGATAAGGCTGGAAAAATCGGTCATTGACAAAGCTTTCTGAACTTTGGCCAGCATGGCCGGCGTCAATTCGCGGCGCAGTTTGCGTGCTCCGCCCATAAACGAAGGCACCGGCGCGGCAGTTCCCCGCATGGCGGCATTGCCTTCTCTCCGGCCCGGTTCATCAGAATTTTCCATATTGGCTTTGATTAAAGACTTAAACGCCGCCGCTCCATTGCCCAGTTCAAAGAACTTTACAAAACCGGCGTTTTCCAAATCAAACGCATTCTGAATCAGCGGATCGTCATGAAACATGAAACGCACTTTAACCAGACAGGCCAGAATCTCGTCATGCGCCTTATTGTTGAAAATAATTACCATGTCGTCATTAGGCAGACCGAAGATTTCGCCGCCGCTTTTCTTAATGACGTTCTCAAAGGTTTCTATCAGTTCCTGCCGCTGCATGGTCCGCATTTTCTGGCTCTGCAGCTTATGAATAAAAATGCACATTGCCCGATAGCTGTCGAGGTCTTTTTCCATCCGTACCAGATAATCCAGAATCAGCGTATTTTTGCTGAAAGTAGGTTTCTCGGGAGCATTTTTTCCAAAAGTAAACATCTTTTCCGCCCTCACAGCAAATCTTCAAGCATGTCTTTCCGCAGACAGCCGTCCCGAAAACTTCCCAGCAGCAGCCGGCGGCGTTTCAGACATTCCTGCGCTGAACAGTTTTTGCCGTTCGGGCATTTGGCACGGATAATCGCGACTTCCAGATTATCCATAAATGGCCCCTGAAAAGCGGTAATTCCGTAATGCACGCCCCACTTCAGCGCCTTATCGTCGCCGCATTTGGCCAAAATAACGTTTTCGCGGCCGATGCCGGCAATTATTTTGCGAATATCTTCGTTCTCCATGTCAAACTCAAGCAGCGGCTCATAAAACACCTTCAGCATATCCGGCTCCAGACGCCTGACGTTCAGCATTTTCAGCGCCGCCGTATCCACTTCGTCAATCAGCAGCTTATTGCCGCCGCGGTGTAAAATGTCTTTGGCTTCAAAATACAGCGGCAGATTGTTGAAGACGTCCATCAGCTTTACTTCGACAATCAGCTTGCGCTCGCCGCGCAGAAAGTTTTTGGCAAAATCCACAAACTCGCGGGAGAAGACCGAAGACAAATTCAGGTTCATGCTGATATATTCCGGCCAGTTTGTCAGTTCGGCCGCCGGCATTGCCGACAGAACTTTTCGATCCAGAGTCTGGCTCAAATACATAAACAGCCAGCGGTTGGCGACCAAATCAAGATTAGGGTCGAAATTCAGGCTCAAATCCTTAATCGCCACAAAAAATTCCTGAAACAGAACCTTAAACTTTCCGGCGCCCAAAATCCGCAGCACGCTCTGCCGCTTGACAATTTCCGAAATGTCCGCCTCGTCGAGCGTTTCAATAACCTCATCGACTTCGCCGGCTTCAATCGGCCGTTTGTAGGCAATCTCCTCAACTTCCTCTTCCGGACTTTCAATTCGCTTTTCAATATATTCGTAGAAAGCGCCGAACTCTTCGGGAAAGCTTATGACCCGGGCAAATTCGGAACCGTCCCTGGAATGAAGCGCAGGATCGGAAGAAAGCCCCTGCCGCAGCTTTTCCACCGCATTTTCCACCATGTCGGGCGTAATGTCTCTGGCCAAAATCACGAAATCGCCGTTGGAAAGAATAAAAAACTGGCCGCGCGCCGAACCGACCACACTGTCAAACAATTTGGCGAAAATCTTAACGAACTCGGGATGACGGTTTTTAGGCTTAAGCTTTGAAACGCTGACATACAAGACCGCATAGCCGAAAGAATTTCTGGCAATACGATCTAACGTTTCCAGCAGATATTTTTCCGACATTTTGTTTTGCAGTCTGGCCATAGCCGCTTAACCTTCAAACCTCCGTTCAACATTAAGAAATATTCTAAACTTATGCTCGTTTTTTATCAAGCGTCTTACGCTTTTGCTAACAGAATTTGCAGCGTTTTCACCGCCTGTGCCGCCCGGCAGGGCTTATCCAGAAAAGCCGTATATCGGTCCTGCTCCAGAATCTTTTCAATTTCTTCGCCGGGAGCGCTGCCGCTCATAAACACGACCTTCAGCCGGCGGTCTTTCTTCCGCAGCGTTTCATAAACCTTTTTTCCGCCGCCGGAGGGCAGAATGACATCCAGCATGACCGCATCGGGTTTAAAATCTTTTCCGCAGGCCTTTTCGGCAGCCTCGGCGCTGTCAGTCGTCCGCACCTCACACCCTGCCGTTTTCAGGATGTCTTCGGCCACGCCCCGCAGCAGGGGATCATCGTCGGCAATCAGGATTCTGGCCGAAAGCCGACCGCAGCATGGTTCGGCCACCACCGGAACCTCCGCCGCCGCGACAAGCGGCAGAAAAACATAAAAACAAACGCCCTTTTGCCGATTTTCAACTCTCAGCGACCCCCCGGCGCTCAACACGATGCCATACACCTCCGGCAGCCCCAAGCCGGTTCCCATCCCGCCGCCTTTGGTCGTAAAAAACGGCTCAAAAATATGCGCCATGTTCTCGGCGTCAATTCCCGGCCCGTCGTCGGCAAAGCTGATTTCCGCATACTCTCCCGGTTCGGCCTGAATCAGATTTCGCCGCATATCGTCTTCCGACAGGCAGACCTGCCGCAAACCGACTTCTATCCGGCCGCGGCCGCCCAGCGCATCGCGGGAATTAAAGCCCAAATTCAGTATCAGGCTCTGCAAATGTTCCGAATTTATTGCCGCAGACAGATTTTCCGCGTCGAAATTTCCGATAATTTCCATTTCCCGGCCGATGCCGTGACCGAGCAGATTAAGGCTTTCTTTCAGACACGCGGACAAATTGACCGGCGCCGCCTTTTCCGCACGGCGTGCCGCCAGTCGCGTCATTTGCCGCGCCAAATGCGATGCCTGCTCGCAACCGTTCAGAATAGCGTCACAGTAACGGTGCTCTTCATCGCCTTTCAGGCGTTTTTTCAAACACTCCGCCGCGCCGCAGATGCCGGCAAGCATGTTATTAAAATCATGAGCCGCGCCGCCGGCCATTCTTGCCGCAGCTTCCATCCGGCAGGACTGTTTAAGCTGTTCTTTCAGCATAGTGCATTCCCTTCGGACTTTCCGGTTTTTTTCCCGCATAACCGCAAACAGTCCGCCAAACAAAACCAGCCCCGCGGCCAGCACAATCAGAAGCAAGTCTTCCACAGCCATATCCCCGCCTAAAGTTTCGGTTTTTTCATTTTGCCACAGCTCTCCGGCAAAAACAAGCTAAACAATTGCCGTAAACCATAAATTTGGATTGCCTTTTTTGCCGGCAGCTTTTATACTTTAACATACATCTTGCAAATAATCGGGAGTTATGAAGATGGCATCGACGATAAAGGTCTGTATGGGAAGTTCCTGCTTTGCCCGCGGCAACAACAAAAACCTTCAGGTTATCCAGCGTTTTCTGGATGAACACGGACTGGAAGCCGAAGTCGAACTGACCGGCCTGCGCTGCTGTGACAAATGTGCCAAAGGCCCCAACATCAACATTGACGGCGTCGAGTACAACAACATCGACCAAGGCTCGCTCCTTGATATTCTCGAAAAGCATTTTTCTTCCGCAGACAAAGACTAAACTAAAAAGGCCGACCGACGATGTCCAACCGCGAATACCCTCTTTATACCATTAAAAACAACTGTCAGGATTGCTACAAATGCGTCCGCCGCTGTCCGGTCAAAGCCATCAAGATTGAAGACGGTTCGGCTATGATCGTCCCCGACCTCTGCATTGCCTGCGGCACATGCTACCGGGTCTGCCCGGCCAAGGCCAAACAGGCGCGCAACGACCTTACCCGCGCCAAACATCTGGTACAAAGCGGCAAAGACGTTTACGTTTCGCTGGCGCCTTCCTGGATTACCGAGTTCGAAGGCGTTTCCCGGGAACAGATGATTGCCGCCATCCGCCGTCTGGGCTTCCGCGGCGTCAGCGAAACCGCCCTCGGCGCCGAAGAAGTTTCCGCCAACATTGCCGGCCTGCTGGACAAAGCGGCAAACGAAGCACCGCAGGTTTCCGCCGCCCCTGATATGTCACAAACGGCTTGCGGTAAGAAAGATGAGGATGCTTCCGCGGAGCACAGTCCGGAGCGTACTTCAGGCGTACGTGAGGACACGAGCACCGGAGAAGCGCCGCAGGTTTCCGCCGCAAACCGTTTGTTCATCTCCACCGCCTGTCCGGCCGTCGTCGAATACATCAATAAATACGTTCCCGAACGCACCGCCAACCTGACCAAACTGACTTCGCCGCTGCTGGCACACTGCCGCCTGCTCAAAACCGCGCTCGGCAAAGATATTGAAGTCATCTTCATCGGCCCTTGCATCGCCAAGAAAATCGAAGCCGACCGGCACCCTGACCTGCTGAGCCTCAGCCTGAGTTTTACCGACCTGCGCCAGTGGCTGAAAGACGAAAACATCGTGCTGAAAGACATCCATACTTCCGTTTTCGACAAGTTTGTCATGTCCAAGGCCGAAGAAGGCGCCGCCTACCCGGTCGAAGGCGGCATGATTGAAACGCTTAAACCCTATGAACAAAGTCAAAAAGCCTACCTGATGCAGATAACCGGCATTGAAAACATCAAACGCGAGCTTAAAAACATCAGGGAAGAGGCGCTCGACCGCCCAATCTTTATTGAATGTCTTGCCTGTGAAGGCGGCTGCGTCAACGGTCCCTGCACTTCGTCCAAAAAATCCGGTCTTGAAAAGCGGGTGGAAATTCTCAAAGAAAGCGACTTTTCCGGCCTGGCGGGCAAACGCAGCCCGTCGGTCGACATCACGCTCGACTATGCATCTGAAGCGATTGTCCAGCCGGAACACGACGAAACCGACATCAAACGCGTTCTGGCTTCCATCGGCAAATACAGCATAGAAGACGAAATCAACTGCGGCGGCTGCGGCTATAACACCTGCCGCAACTTTGCCAAAGCCCTGCTTGACGGCAAAGCCGAACCCGAAATGTGCGTTTCGCACATGAAGCAGCAGGCGCAGCGCAAAGCCAACGCGCTGCTTCGCTGCATTCCGTCGCCGATTGTCATCGCCAATGCCAAGCTCAGCATTATGGAATACAACGACAAATTTGTCGAAACCTTCTGGAACGAAGACGAACACGCCGACATCTACGACCAGAACAACCTGCACGGCGCCGACCTGCGCGACTTCATCAACTTTACCAATCTGTTTTCGGCCTCGCTGGATCTGGAACAGGACATTCATCGCGAACATGTCCGTTTCAACGACAAACTGTTTGACGTCGTCGTCTTCAACATCGACAAAAAGCAGATTGTCGGCGGCATTATCGAAGACGTGACCAACATGGAAATGAAGAAAGAGCAGATTGCCGAAAAAGCGAAAGAAGTCATCCACAAAAATCTTGCTACCGTCCAGCAGATTGCCTGCACGCTGGGCGAACACATGGCCGAAACCGAAGTCCTGCTCCGCTCCATCGCCAAAGACTTTGCCGCTGACGACGAACAAAGCAGCGACCTGACCATTCGTACCAACTCCAACAAACGGGACTATTAGCCGTGAGCGATTCTCTGTTTATCGAAATAGGCACACACCAGCAGCAGAAAAACGGCGAAGACTGTTTCGGCGATACGGTGTTTTCCAAAAAAATTCCCGAAGAACAGCGCATAATTTCGATTCTCTCCGATGGCTTAGGCTCCGGCGTCAAGGCCAACATATTGTCGTCAATGACCACCCGCATGGCCATGAAATTCGTCGAAAGCAACATGGAGCTGCTGCGCTCTTCGGAAGTAATGATGGACGCGCTGCCCATCTGCCAGGTACGCAAAATCAGCTACGCGACTTTTTCAATTGTCGACAGCGAACTCGGCGGCAAAACCCGCATTATCGAAATGGACAACCCGCCGCACATGTTCATTCGCGACTTCAAACCGCTCACGGTCAAATGCCGCGAACTTTCCTCGCCCAAATGGAAAGACCGCACCATCAGCATTTCGCAGGTTACCACCCAGCCGGAAGACCGCATTATCATGGTTTCCGACGGCGTTACCCAAGCCGGGCTGGGCAACCGGAAATACCCGCTCGGCTGGGGACGGCAGGGCTGTCTGGACTTCATTCTGAAAGAGATTCGCAAAAATCCCTACGTCTCCGCCCATGACCTTGCCCGCGCCGTCGTGCACGAGGCTCTGGACAAAGAAGTTGAGCACAAAGCCGGTGACGACATCAGCTGCGTGGTCCTCTACTTCCGCAAACCGCGCAAGCTTCTGGTCTTGACCGGCCCGCCGTTTGACGAAGACAAAGACCGGGAATTTGCCGAACTGGTGTCAAGCTATGACGGCAAAACCGTCATCTGCGGCGGCACCACCGCCAACATCGTCGAGCGCGAACTTTGTTTAAAATGCGAGATTGACAAAACCAGTTTTGACGATAAAATCCCGATGGCTTCCATAATGGACGGCGTCGATCTGGTTACCGAGGGCATTTTAACCTTGACCGAAGTTTATCGTATGCTAAAAGAGGGTATCGATAAAAACAAGAACAATGCCGCCGTGCGTTTGGCCAAACTGCTTCTGGACAGCGACCGGATAGACTTTGTCGTCGGCACCAAAATCAACATTGCCCATCAGGACCCCAGCCTCCCGATGGAACTGGAGATTCGCCGCAACATCGTCAAAAAGATATTCCGGCTTTTACAAAGCCAGTACTTAAAAGAAATCAGTGTCAGATACATTTAAGACATGCAACTTATGAAAAGGACAAGACTATGGATAAAGTAACTGTAAAAATCTGCTCGGGAACCTCCTGTTTTGTGATGGGAGCCGCCCAGATTCAGGCTTTGGAATTCACGCCGCCCGCCGACATCGCCGACAGGATTGAACTCGTCGAAGTCAGATGTATGAACCTCTGCAAGGACATCAAAAACAAATACAACCACGGGCCCTTTGTGATGGTCGGCGACGAACTGGTCGAAGAAGCCACCTATGACAAAGTCGTCGCCAAAATCCGCGACGTTCTCAAAGCCGGAGAATGCTCTGCCGAATAAAGACTTAATGGAGACTAGAAAAAGTGCTTATACCCAAAAATAACGCCAACCAGATGCGCACCCGCATTCTGATAAAAATTGCCGAAAGCTATTTTGCCGACAAATTTAAAAACGCCGACCGCATTCCGCTGGAACTGCGGCCGAAAGAACAACAACCGAGCCGCTGCTGCATTTACAAGGACCGCGCGGTCTTAAAATACCGCTGCATGTCCAGCCTCGGCTTTTCGCCGGAAGAAGAAACCGATGAGCTCAAAAGCCTGGCGCAGTACGGCGAAGAAGCCCTTGAGCGCACGCATCCCGAAAAGGCGCAGCTCTGCGTCATTGACGTTGCCTGTTCCGCCTGCATCAAGGCGCAGTACATGGTTACCAACGCCTGCCGCGGCTGCTTCGCGCGTCCCTGCCAGATGAACTGCCCCAAGGAAGCCATTTCCTTTGTCAACGGCCGCGCCCATATCGACCCGGACAAATGCGTCAACTGCGGCAAATGCCATGAGGTCTGTCCGTACCACTCGATTATCCGCATTCCGGTTCCCTGCGAGGAAGCCTGCCCGGTCGGCGCCATTACCAAAGATGAGTTCGGCAAGGAGCACATCAATCACGAAACCTGCATCTCCTGCGGCAAATGCCTGCAGTCCTGCCCGTTCGGCGCCATCGTCGAGCGTTCGCAGATGGTCGACGTCCTGAAGCTGATTAACGAAACCGACAAACAGGTCGTTGCCATGCTGGCGCCGGCGATTGTCGGCCAGTTTCCCGGCGACATCGGCAATGTCGTCGGCGCCTTGAAAAAAGCCGGTTTCAGAGACGTTATCGAAGTTGCCGTCGGCGCCGACATTACCACCAAGAAAGAAGCCGCCGAATTTATCGAAAAAATGGAAAACGGCGAAAAGCTGATGACCACCTCCTGCTGCCCGGCCTACTTCCGCGCCGCGCAGGTACACATTCCCGAAATTCAGCCTTACGTTTCGCATACCAAAACGCCGATGTACTATACGGCCGAACTGGTCAAAAAAGAACATCCCGACTGCGTTGCCGTCTTCATTGGTCCCTGCCTGGCCAAACGCGTCGAAGCCGAATATGATCCGAACGTCGACTATGTTCTGACCTTTGAAGAACTCGGCGCCATGCTGGTTGCCGCCGGCATCAACATCGACGAATGCGAACCGGCCGAATTCACGGCCGTATCCTACGCTCAGGGACGCCAGTTTCCGCTTACCGGCGGCGTTTCCGGCGCGGTTGCCTCCATCATCGGCGACAAAGCCGAAGTCAAAGCCGAACGCATTGACGGCCTGAGCAAGGAAAACATCAAACTGCTCAAGCGCTATGGCGCCAAGGGCTGCGAAAACAACATGCTGGAAGTCATGTGCTGCGAAGGCGGCTGCATTTCCGGCCCCGGCTGCATTGCCCTGCCCAAGAAGGCCAGCCGTGCGGTTGAAGCCTACGTTGCCAAAGGCGAAGACCTCAACAACGAAAAATAAACAAAAAGCCCCGCCGTTGCGGGGCTTTTTTCTTTGCCATATTCGGCCTTGTTTTTCTTTTTGTCATGCTCGGGTTTAACCCGAGCTTCTCTCTCCTGTCATTCCCGTGCCTGACACGGGAATCCAAAAAATACAAGGCACTTGCGCACGATATGTAGGCAGAAAGCAACGCGCTTCAACGAAGGTTCATGCCACAGCCGGTGTTGCGGTCAAGCTGGCTACAGCTTGTCATATTCAGCCTTTTTTCTACGTCATGTTCGGCCTTGAGCCGGACATCTCTTTTAGTCCCGTATCAAGTACGGGAATGACAGAGGAGAAGAAAAAAGTCCGGCAATGACAATATTGTTTTTTCTTATGTTTGACTTTTAATAGCGTTGCTTTTTTCAGCGTCTTTTTTGCGGTCAAGACCGCTTTCGCCTTTGAGCAGCCTGGCAAAATTAATCGTCCGCTCATAATAATTCAGCAGCAAAAGAACATAGCCCCAACGAACGTCTCCTTTGCCGATTTCCAGCCGGTCAATGATTCGGATCGGTACGCCGGTCTTCTCCTGAACGTGTTTCAAAGACTGTCGCAGTTTTTGCCGACAGGCAAATAACTGTACGCCCAGAGTACGCCGCAGGGCGTGCTGTTTCTGTTGTGATTGTGACGTGTATTTTATCAGATTCATTATGTTCAACTCCTTCAATGTTTTGTTAAAACAAAACCACCTTACTTTGGGTAAGGTGGGAGGAGTTCGAAACTGCGAATAGACAGTGTACTAATTCGTCCGCAAAACGGCTTATATCGTACCATCCTCCCTTGCAGGAGGTCATATATTCGGTTCTATTCGAGGAGTTTCGACACTCCGCTGCCGGCCTAACCGTTTCCGGCAACAGAAATGATTATAAAGGCAAAAATCCAATTTGCAACCAAGATTTTCGCATACAAAAAAGGGTTTGTTCGGTCATCGCCGAACAAACCCGGAATTCATACATTTTTTTTCAATTCAGGCAACAGCAGACTTTCGTCAAACTTTCCCAAATACGCGTTCCAGACTTCCGCCGCTTTTTCACACAAAAACGTCAGCGTTTCAATCCAAAGCCCGTTCCCTGAAGCCAAAACCGACTTTTGTTCGGCAAGGGTCGGAAAACTGTCCGAAATCGCCGCGCGGCATTCCTCGTCGCTCAGCGTCGGCTCTAAAACGTAGGGCATGTTGTCAAACACGCCGTCGTCGCCGGAAATGGTCGGATACGGCTTAACAAAAGCCCAAGCCGTCGTACGCATTTTTTCCTTCGTGTCGCGGATAACTTTCAATGTTTCGCACAAACTTTTGCTTTTCAGCAAAAACGCGCGGATATTGAAATCCTCATTCTCCAGCGCTTCCAGAACTTCTTCGCATGTCGCCGACAGCGTTTCAGTTTCCCGGTTCAATCTGATGCCGTACGCGTCAATGACCTTCTGCCGATAATCCGCTGCCGCCGTATTTTCCGCTGCTTTGCTTTTCAGTAAAAAGAGCCGGATTTCGTCATTAAAGCCATACTTTTGCAGATAATAGGCCAGCATCCGTTCAACCTTGCGGCCGCGTTCCCCTTCGGTCATGGCAAACATTTCGCAGATGACCTCGCTGTGAAACATCTGACGCCGCATGGCTCTTTTAACCCGGAAACAGCTTTTCTGCCTGACAAGTTCCAACTGTTCCTGAATTGTCAACAACGGTCTGTCTTCTCTTTTGACAAACCTCAACAGGTTTTGAATAATTGCGTTCATAATATACAAATTTTTGAAGATTTTCGTCTAAAAACTTAACATAACCGAAAAACGAAGTAAACAAAAAAAGAGAAGGATTTTGCCAATCCTCCCCTTCTTTTTACAATCAGAAACCGATCCTGCAACGTAAGGCTCACGGCCGAACGTCCCGAAGCCCGTTTTTTTTTCATCTTGAAAAAAACAATAAACTACAAACTTTTCCGAACCGGATTTTTCGATTCGTTTTCTGCTCTTCCGCCAATTTTAACCTGTCGTGTAAAATCTTCAATTTCCACCGGAAAACCTTTTGCCGTCGTAACAACGGCAACCGCGTCGCCGGCCTGAAGCTTTGTCAGGCTGCGGCATTCTTTCTCCTGCTGCGTCACATCGACCAGATATGCATAACAGCGCAGTTCATTGTCGGCGATAACACCCAGCGTATAAACCTCATACTGCGGGCGCAGAAACTCCTTGGTCTTGAACTTGAGCCGTCCGGAAAAGGTTTCCGTTTCATCCGGTCCGCCGTCCGCGTCTTCGCAGTCCAGTTCCATGCCGCTTAACATGTCGAAAAGCTTCATGATACGGCCGTTATACGTCAGATAGGCAAACACATAGGCACCGATTTGCAGCTGATTGACAAACGCCGCAATTCTCTCCTCTTCTTCCTGGTTTTCAGCGCGCAGAATATAACCTCTGTTACCGTCAAGCAGAACATAAGCAGCCGAATTGTGGATATAGGCTGAAATCAAAATCCCTTTGGACAGGGAAACATTGTTATTGTGAGCAATACTCGTTTTCATACAGAATGATATTTAAAAAGTTACACAAAAATCAGATTTAAGGGTTTTCGTTTTAGCACAGATTCGCATTTTGGCAATATCAATCTTCACTTCTGGTCAAATCTGCCCTGCAAATTCCGCATCAGTTCCGCAAGGTCTTTCCGCCGGCGGATTATCGCCAGATCAAAATTTCCGGCGCTCCGGGCTATCATCTCCAACAACAGCGGCCGCGTCCGTCGGTTAAACCGTAACACATAGCCATAAAATTCCGGGTTAAATCGCTCCGTACAACCGTCCGCCATATCCGGACGTCTCTTCCGCCGCAGCATACGCCAAAGCACTCTCCACAGGCAGAAAATCGGGTTATAATCGATATATATGACCAGATCGGCCTTTTCTAAACGCTGCGGCAGCGTTTTTTTGAAGTTTCCGTCAATAATCCAGGCATCATTCTCTGCCGCGGACGTCATTGCCGCACGCACTTCCGCTTCCGGCGCCTCAATCCATCCCGGTTTCCAGAAAATCCGGTCCAAATGCACGACAGGCAGGCCGGAAACATCGCCCAGCGCCGCCGCCAATGTCGACTTCCCCGCACCGCTGTTGCCCAGAATGCAAATCCGCCGATACTTTGTCATCTCTGCTTCTCCTGCTGCAGTTTCTCCGAGCGGCTTAAAAGCCTCCTGTCAAATCTTTTGAATGGGGAAAATCATTTAAGCAGCCCCAAAAAACGCCAAAATCTCAGATAATTGTTATTCTGCCCGTATGACGCATGGTTCCTCCCTTCCTTGTCTGAAACATTCAAATCAAGTGACGGCTGCGTCTGCAACCATTTCAAAAACGAAAAATCCCAGCGGCAAAATTCGCTGGCCGCCATCAGTACTGTCACACCGTCATCATTCTTCGAATTAACGTCAAAACCATATTTTTCTACCAGCAACCGGGCGGTCTTGTATGCCTGCGCGCCCACCGCGCACAACAACAGATTCGAGCCGTCCTTGATTTTACAGTCAAGAGCGGCGCCGGCCGCGGCCAGACTTTCAACCGCTTTTGTATTTCCGGCCAGAACCGCATGAAACAAAGGGCTGCTCCATTCGGATAAACAATGTTGACATCGGCGCCGCATTCTATCAAACCGCGAATTGCCTGTTCCCGAGCCGTTCCCCGTACAGCGGTCAACAACGGCAAGCCATTGTCAAAATCAGGATCTGCACCGCGGCGAATAATGTCCTGAATGTCTTTTTTCCGCACAAATCCTGACATCAGACAGCACATCAGAGCCTTATCCGGCGCCAAAGCATGTTTTTGAAACAAAAAAATCAAATATCCCGTCACATAAACGGCAATCAAAACCGCTGCCGCGCAGGCAAACCATAACATCAAATCAGAATACGCCATTTTCCGCCTCCTTCCCCAAGGATAAAAAACAACCCGATAAAAAACAACAAAAAAAGCGAACCGGAAAACCGATTCGCTTTCGTCATAATCAGAAAGATTATTCGGCAGTCTTTTCTGCTTCGGCTGCGGCCGCTTTCTCGGCGGCAACGCGAGCCAGATCTTTGGCGCCTTTGGCATTAACGTCACGGTCAACCAACTCAATGATAGCCATCGGAGCGCAGTCGCCATAACGCAGGCCTGATTTCAAAACGCGGGTATAACCGCCGTTGCGGCCTTTATAACGCTCGGCCAAAGTAGAGAAAAGCTTCGAAACAACTTCGTTGTCACGCAGGAAAGCAAGAGCCAGTCTGCGGCTGTTCAAATCGCCTTTCTTCGCATAAGTAATCATGTTATCGGCAAACGTTCTCAGTTCTTTTGCTCTGGGCAGCGTAATCGTAATCTGCTCGTGAGTCAGCAGAGCGTTGGTCAGGTTCGAGAACAAAGCTCTTCTCTGGCTTTTCGGCATATTAAATCTTCTGTGTGCATCTCCATGTCTCATGACAATGTCCTTTCATTTTTCTCTGTGCTTTGCCTGGCAAAGCGGATATAAACACGTTTCCGCCACGGTTCCGCCTCGGCGTTCATGCACGGAAACAACTCATTCGCCTGTGCTTTTAGCATACAATATTCTGAAAAGCAAGCAAAAAAAGACCTCGGCCGACATTATTGCCGACAATGTCCGCAACAAAAAAACAACTGCTTTCCCGCGCCCGTTTCGTTCTTCCGCAACGGATGGCTCTCCCCGAACAAAACAGCCTTCTCAACCATAAACCGGCCGAAACCTTTCCCTCACGACGCAATATCCGTCAGGATGGCTTTTCAGCAACTGATCGCCGCATTTCATCAGCCTTTCTTCTCATGCCGAAAACGTTTACAGATAGATATCCCTGTGTAAACTCGGGGTTTTCTGTATAGCAATAATAAAAAAAAAGGGAAGCCCGACGGCTCCCCCTTTTTTCAACTTTTTAGAAATGTTCGTCAACGCGGCGAATCAGTTCCTCAATATTTTCCGGCGGCCAGCCCGGCGTATCCATACCGAGATGAATACCCATTTTCGCCAGAACCTCTTTGATTTCATTCAAAGACTTGCGGCCAAAGTTCGGCGTACGCAACATTTCCGCTTCGGTTTTCTGAACCAGATCGCCGATATAAACGATATTGTCGTTCTTCAGGCAGTTGGCCGAACGAACCGACAGTTCAAGCTCTTCAACTTTCTTCAACAGGTTTCTGTTAAACGGCAGTTCTTCGCGCTCGGCTTCAACTTCAACCTCCGGTTCGTCAAAGTTAATGAACGGTTTAAGCTGATCCTGCAGAATACGGGCAGCCAGGGCAACCGCGTCTTCCGGCGAAACGACGCCGTTGGTTTCGACAACCAGCGTCAGCTTGTCATAGTCGGTAACCTGTCCGACACGGGTATTTTCAACCTTGTAGGACACTTTTTTGACCGGCGAATAAATCGCATCGACGGCAATAACACCGATCGGCGCGTCGGCAGCTTTGTTCTGATAAGCCGGAACATAGCCTTTGCCGGTATTTACCGTCAATTCCATTGAAATTTTGGCACCGGCATCCAGATTGCAGATAACCAGTTCCGGATTTTTGATTTCTACGTCATGACCGGTTTCAATCATGGCTGCGGTAACTTCGCAGGGACCTTCAGCCTTCAGGGTCATGGTTTTCGGGCCTTCGCCGTGAACGGCGACAGCCAGACCTTTAATGTTGAGAACAATATCGGTAACGTCTTCTCTGACACCCGGAACTACAGAAAATTCATGCAGAACGCCGTTAATCTTGATAGCCGTTACGGCACCGCCCTGCAGCGAAGATAACAAAACTCTTCTCAATGCGTTGCCCAAAGTTAAGCCAAAACCTCTTTCCAAAGGTTCAACTACTATCTTAGCCTTATTTCCGCCTTCGCTTGAAACATCTAAGTTAGTGGGTTTAATAAGTTCTTGCCAATTCTTTTGAATCACTGGTATGTCCTCTTATTTTAGTGCATATGCAATATTACAAAAATCAAAAGACGGCGAGGCTGTCATGCAGCCTCACTATCTGTAAAAAGATTAAACGCGACGTCTTTTTCTCATGCGGCAGCCATTGTGAGGAATCGGGGTAACATCACGAATGGAGGTGATGGTAAAACCGATAACCTGCAAGGCTCTAATCGCAGATTCTCTACCAGAACCGGGGCCTTTAACTTCAACTTCCAGAGTTTTCATACCGTTTTCCTGAGCCTTTTTGCCGGCCTCTTCGGCGGCAACCTGTGCGGCATACGGAGTCGACTTGCGGGAACCCTTGAAACCCTGAGCGCCGGCCGTCGACCAGGATACAGTGTTACCCTGAGCGTCAGTAATTGTTACTCTTGTATTGTTGAAAGTAGAATTCACATGGGCAACGCCCGCAGTGATATTCTTCTTCTCTTTTTTCTTAACACGTTGTACTGCTTTTGCCATTAGAATCTACCTCTTACTTCTTCTTGTTCGCAACGGTTTTGCGTTTACCTTTACGGGTACGGGCATTCGTCTTCGTGCTCTGTCCGCGAACCGGCAAACCTTTACGATGTCTCAAACCTCTGTAACATCCGAGATCCATAAGTCTCTTGATGTTGACGCCGACTTCGCGACGCAGCTCACCCTCGACGAGGTAGTTACTGTCAATAACTTCACGAATTTTCGCGACTTCTTCCTCGGACAATTCATGAACGCGGCGACTGCAGTCGATTCCAGATTTTGCGCAAATGTCTTGAGCAGTTTTCTTTCCGATACCAAAAATATAAGTCAGGGCGACTTCAATTCTTTTGGCTGTCGGAATATTTACACCAGCTATACGAGCCAAATTAACTCTCCATCTTTCTAATTAATTATTACATTTAAAAAGTTGATCACCACTTTTCAAAATTAAGCCGGATTATAGGCTAAAATTTAACAGTGTCAACCACCCTTTTGCTAAAAAAATTCAAAAAGTTGCATTTTTTTCAGGTTTTTAGAAACCCGACCTGTCGACTCGGGCTATTTAATGCCCAAAATGCTGTCGACTTTATTGCTGACGGCTTCAATAGTCCCGGTTCCGTCCACGCAGCGCAGGAGTCCTTTTTTTTCATAGTAAGGAATTGTCGGATACGTCAGGGCTCTGTAGTTCACCAGACGATTTTGCACCGTCGTCTTGTTATCATCGACCCGGCGGAAAAAATCCGTTCCGCCGCAGACGTCACAGACGCCGTAAACCTTCGGCTTCTGAAACTTGTCATGATATCCCTGCCCGCATTTCATGCAGGCATAACGGCCCAAAATACGTTCCATAATAATCTCGTCGGGAACCTGAATTTCAATAACCGCATCCAGATTTATCCCTTTCCGGTCCAGCATTTCGTCCAGAACTTCCGCCTGATGCAGCGTTCTAGGAAAACCGTCGAGGATAAAACCGTTCCGACAGTCATCCTCGTCGATTCGCTTGGATACCATGTTAATAATCATTTCGTCGGTCGCAAACTCGCCCTTGTCAAGCAGAGCCTTGATTTCCAAGCCCAGCGGCGTTCCCTTGGCCGCTTCGGCACGAAGCATTTCGCCGGTCGACAAATGGCAAATAGCTACCTTCTCTTTCAAAATTCTTGCCTGCGTGCCTTTACCGCAGCCCGGAGCTCCGGTAAAGACCACATGCAAACCCAATCCGCTCTCTCTGAAAGACATTATCTTCTCTTTCCTTTATTAACCAGAGCGGCTTTTTTAATCAGCCCTTCATACTGATAGGCAATCAGGTGCGACTGCAGCTGTCCGACGAAATCCATCGTAACCTGAACCACGATAAGCAGGGTCGTGCCGCCCAGAATGAACGGAACCGACAGTCTGGAAATCAAGATTTCCGGCAGGATGCACAAAGCTGTCAGATAGACCGCGCCAAGCACCGTCAGACGGGTAATCACATAGTCCAGATACTCTGCCGTATTTTTGCCCGGACGGATACCAGCAATAAAACCGCCGTGCTTTTTCAGGTTGTCCGCGGTTTCTTCCGGATTGAATACGACTGCCGTATAGAAAAAGGCAAAAAAGATAATCAACGCGCCGTACAGCGTCAGATACAAAGGCTGTCCGTGGCCGAGCAGCTGGCTCAGCGTCTGCACCCATTCCGGACCGTTTTCGGCCGACAGGTTGGCAACCGTAATCGGCAGCAGCAGAAGCGAACTGGCGAAAATCGGCGGAATAACGCCGGTCGGGTTAATTTTCAAAGGCAGATGCGAATTTTCGGAAGACATCATTCTGCCGCCCATCTGGCGTTTCGGATACTGGATGGTAATTTTCCTCTGTGCCCTTTCCACCAGAACGATAATGTAAATCAACGCCAGAACCATAAACAGCAGCATGGCAATCACGCCCAGCGACATGGAGCCGACGCGTCCCAATTCGAAAGTCTGCGCCAAAGCGCTCGGAATATTGGCGATAATACCGACGGTAATAATCAGCGAAGAACCGTTGCCTACGCCGCGGGAAGTAATCTGCTCGCCCAGCCAGACGATAAACATCGTACCGCCGACCAGTGAAACAATCGTCGTAAACTTAAAGATGAAACCGGGCATAACCACTGCCGACAAACCGGCGCTGCCGGTCATGCCCTCCAAACCGACGGCAATGCCGTAGCCTTGAATAATCGTAATAAAGACCGTCAAAATCTTGGTATAATGCGTAATTTTGCGATGGCCTGCCTCGCCGTCCTTTTTCAGCGCTGCCAGCGACGGAATAACCGACTGTCCGAGCTGCAGAATAATCGACGCCGAAATATACGGCATGATGTTCAGGGCAAAAATGGTCATACGCTCCAACGCGCCGCCCGAAAACATGTTGAACATTCCCAAAATGCCGCTCGACTGTCTGGCGAAAATATCCGACAAAATATGCGGATCGATGCCGGGAAGCGGAATAAACGTTCCCAAACGAAAGACGATCAGGGCCAGAACCGTAAACCACAGTCTTTTCTTCAGTTCTTCAGCCTTGCTGAAAGCGGACATATCCATGTTTGCAGCCATTTTCTCTGCCAATGATACCATTTTTAAATCCTTATTATTTATTTAAAACAAACAACGAGGGACAAACCGGTCCCTTTAAGCTAATTTATTAATACACTAAAAAATTTTTAATTCAACTAATTTATCCACTTACACCGCATAAATAATCACTGTCTCCGGTTGATTTCAACACCGCACCCAAACGGGACAAAAGCCCCGCCGATAAAATTGTTGCAACAAAAAAAGCGCATTCTCGACAGAATGCGCTTTTATGGCTCAAAATAACGCTTATGCTTCGATAAGGTTAACCTTGCCGCCGGCTTTCTCAACCGCAGCTACAGCGGCCTTGGAAGCGGAGTTTACCGAAATGGTAACACTGGAGGTAATCGCGCCGCGAGCCAGCAGACGAACGCCGTCCAGCTCCTTGGAGATAACACCGGCATTCATCAGAGCGGCAACGTCAATCGCAGCAGCATTAAGCTTGCCGGCATCAACCGCTTTCTGAATGGTATCCAGATTAACCACCGCAAATTCCTTGGCAAAAGGATTCTTGAAACCGCGTTTCGGCAGTCTGCGGTAAATCGGCATCTGGCCGCCTTCAAAACCGTTGACGGCAACACCCGAACGGGACTTCTGACCTTTCTGACCGCGGCCGCAGGTTTTGCCCTTGCCGCTGCCGATGCCGCGTCCGACACGGATACGGTTTTTGGTAGCTCCTTCGTTGTCTCTTAATTCATTAAGTTTCATTTTTCTTCACCTTAATTAACTCGTCAATGAGTTGACAGGGGTTTCGTCATGCAGACCGCTTTGAAATCGGCCGACCCGACCAACCCCCCGGCAATCTCCCTACTCCTCAACCTTGACCAAGTGAGGAATTTTTCTGATCATTCCGCGGATAGCAGGCGTATCCTGAAGCTCGACGGTCTTGCCCATCTTGTTCAGACCCAGACCAATCAACGTGGCTCTCTGCTTTTCGGGACGTCCGATCGGACTTCCGATCTGCGTAACTTTAATTGTTTTTGCAGCCATGGATTAAGCCTCCTCTTTTTCCAGTTTTGAAGTATTTTCGCGGCGGCTGACAATGTCCCCGACTTTCTTGCCGCGTTTGGCGGCAACCATGCGGGGCGAATTAATCGCCGTCAGGGCGTTGAATGTAGCCTTAATCATGTTATACGGGTTATTTGAACCCAGCGATTTGGCAACGACATCCTGAACGCCCAATACTTCAAAGATGGCGCGCATCGGGCCGCCGGCGATAACGCCGGTACCGGCGGGAGCGGTTCTCAAAACAACCTTGCCGGCGCCGAAACGGCCGGAAACGTCGTGATGAAGCGTTCTGCCTTCGCGAAGCGGAATGCGAACCATGTTCTTTTTGGCCTCATTGGTAGCTTTGACAATAGCGTCCGGAACTTCGGTCGCTTTGCCAGAACCGTAGCCGACGCGGCCTTTCTGGTCACCGACGACAACGACGGCGGCGAAAGACATGTTGCGGCCGCCTTTAACAGTCTTGGCTACACGGTTAATATGAACCAGTTTCTCAACCAATTCATCTTTCTTTTCAGCTTTGTTGCTGTTGCGACGATCTGCTTGTACCATCATCTTATCTCCTAAAATTTCAGGCCGGCAGCGCGTGCAGCGTCAGCCAAAGCTTTAACACGACCGTGATAAATGTAGCCACCTCTGTCGAAGATAACTTCACTAACACCGGATTTGACGGCTCTCTCAGCCACCACCTTACCGATAAAGCTGGCCGCTTCAACGGTAGAAGATTTCTTAATCTGATCTCTGACTTCTTTGTCCAAAGTAGAGGCAGAAACAACAGTGGAACCTTTAGCATCGTCAATAATCTGCGCGTAAATATGCTTACCGCTGCGGAAGACGGAAAGTCTCATCTTGCCGTTGGCAGCGTTTTTCAAAGCTGTTCTTACGCGAGCTTTTCTTTTTTCAAACAATTCTCTTGGCGTACTCATTTAATTAATCCTTATTTCTTCTTACCTTCTTTGCGGCGGACATATTCACCGGTATATTTAACACCTTTGCCTTTGTAAGGTTCAGGTTTTCTATACTTGCGAATTTCCGCGGCAATCTGACCAACGAGTTGTTTATCGGCACCGGAAACGGAAATCTGAGTCGGAGTAGCGCAGGCAAGATTGATGGTTTTCGGGGCTTCGAAAATAACATCATGAGAGAAGCCCAGCGACAATACCAGCTTGTGGCTACCCTCGACGCGGGCTTTATAGCCGACGCCGACCAGTTCCAGTTCTTTCTTAAAGCCTTCGCTAACGCCCTTGACCAGGGAGTTAATCTGAGCTCTGGTCGTACCCCACAGTGTGCGGGCTTCCTTGGAGTCGCTCAACGGGGTAACAACAACTTTGTTGTCTTCCAGCTTGGTTGCAACATGACTGTCGTCAAAAGCAAAGCTGAGTTCACCTAATTTACCTTTGGCCGTAACAACGTTGTTTTCGACCGTAACGGTAACGCCATTAGGGATAATAACAGGATATTTACCAATTCTAGACATCTGTTTGCTCCCTTAAAATACCTGGCACAGAATTTCACCGCCGACATTGGCCTTGCGGGCTTCATGGTCACTCATGACGCCGGCCGGCGTTGAAATGATGGAAATACCCAGACCGTTGTAAACTCTCGGCAGGTCGCGTACGCTTGAATAAACGCGGCGGCCCGGTGTCGAGACGCGGTAAATTTCGGTTATAACGGAAGTACCTTCATGATACTTCAACTGAATGCGGAGTTCGTCGATTCCCGGCTTGACATTAACGCGCTCATAGCCGTTGATGTAACCTTCTTTTTTCAGAACTTCCAATACATTTTCACGCAAGCGAGAAGCAGGTGATACGACCTCGTTCTTCTTCGCTCTTTGTGCGTTTCTAATGCGTGTGAGCATATCGCCCAAAGGATCGGTCATAGACATGATCTTAATCTCCCTACCAGCTTGATTTTACCAAACCAGGAATCTCGCCGAAGCTGGCCAAATCTCTCAATTCGACACGGCTCAGACCGAATTTCCTGTAATAACTGCGTGAACGACCGGTAACTTTGCAACGGTTTCTAATCCGGTTTTTAGCCGAGTTACGGGGTAATTCCGCCAATTTAAGAGTTGCCTGGAAACGCTCTTCGGGAGACGCATTTTTATCCATTACAATCTCTTTGAGTTTCGAACGGCGGTTGTTGAACTTCTGCGCCATTTTAACTCTCAAGTTTCTGAATACTGAACTTGTTTTTGCCATAGTAAAATCTCCGCTTATTTCTTGTAAGGCAGGTTAAAGCCGTCGAGAAGAACTTTGGCTTCGTCGTCGGATTTTGCCGTTGTGCAGATTACGATATCCATACCGCGGACGTTCTCAACCTTTTCATAGTTGATTTCCGGGAAGATAATCTGTTCTTTAATGCCAAAAGCGAAGTTGCCTTTGCCGTCAAAGTTCTTGCCGGTAATGCCGTGAAAGTCGCGGATGCGCGGCAGAGCCATATTGACCAGACGCTCCAGGAACTCGTACATTCTGTCCGAACGCAGAGTAACCTTGCAGCCGATCGGCATGCCTTCTCTCAGCTTGAAAGTGGCGATAGATTTGCGGGCTTTGGTAACCAGCGGTTTCTGGCCGGCAATCAGCGCCATTTCGTCTACGGCGTTATTCAGTTTCTTTTTGTCTGTAACAGCGTCGGAAACGCCCATGTTCAGAACAATCTTAGTCAGCTTCGGAATCTCGTGGGGGTTCTTGTAACCGAATTTTTCCACCAGAGATTTCTTTATGACTTCGTTATAAAGCTTTTCAAAATTTGTCATAAGATTTTCCCTTTACTTATCGATTACTTCACCGGACCGGCGAGCGATGCGGACTTTTCTTCCGTCCTTTTCCTGATAGCCGATTTTGGTGGCCTTGCCGTCACTGGCAACAATGGCGACGTTGGAAACATGGATCGGAGCTTCTTTGGTAACGATGCCGCCCGGGGTGGTCTGGCTGGGTTTGGTATGTCTTTTAACCAGATTGATACCCTGAACAACCACTTTACCCTCTTTCGGCATGGCCTTTACGACTTCACCGGTTTTGCCTTTGTCCTCTCCGGACAGGACAACAACCTTGTCACCTTTTTTGATTTTAAGTTTAAGGCTCATTACAATACCTCCGGTGCTAATGAAATAATTTTCATAAACTTCTTCGCACGCAGTTCTCTGGTAACGGGGCCGAAGATACGGGTACCGATCGGCTCGCCGTCCTTGTTGATCAGAACTGCAGCGTTAGAGTCAAAGCGGATGACAGATCCGTCTTTGCGTCTGATATCACTGGCTGTGCGAACAATTACAGCTTTATGAACATCGCCCTTCTTAACGCGGCCTTTCGGCATGGCGTCTTTGATGGAAACGACAATTACATCACCCACAGAAGCATGCATTCTCTTGGACCCGCCAAGAACCTTAATGCACTGCACCTGACGTGCGCCTGAATTATCTGCGACATCCAGGTTGGTTTGCATCTGTATCATTTTTTACTTCCTTCTTTTCTAGGCGTTATCAACGATTACAGTCCAACACTTGGTCTTGGAATAGGGCTTGGACTCTTCAATCCGAACGATATCCCCGACTTTGAACTGGTTATTTTCATCATGAGCCGCATACTTTTTGCTTCTCTTAACGAACTTTTTGTAAACAGGATGCATGACCTGACGCTCTACGCTGACTACGACAGTCTTATCCTGCTTATCACTAACAACAACACCTTGAAGAATTCTTTTAGGCATATTTCAGTCTCCTAGTTATTCTTCTTGCGCTCGGCAATGAGCGTGTTGATTTTTGCAATTTCACGACGGACTTTTCTTATTACCGCAGTATTCGATAATTGTCCAGTAGATTGTTGAATTCTTAAGTTAAACTGTTCTTTTTTGTTTTCGAGCAGCTTTGCTTCCAATTCGTCAATCGTCATCGCGCGCAAATCTTTAGTTTTTACCATTATGCTTCTCCCTTGTCGGAATTAAGGCGCTTGACAAACTTCGTCTTAATCGGCAGTTTGGCGGCACCGAGAGCAAATGCGCTGCGGGCGGTCTCTTCATCAATACCGTCAGCCTCAAACATAATGCGGCCCGGGTGCACTCTTGCGCACCAATACTCAATAGAACCTTTACCTTTACCCATACGAACTTCGGCGGGTTTGTCAGATACAGGAACATCCGGGAAAATTCTGATCCACAATCTTCCGGCTCTCTTCATCTCGCGGGTTATGGCACGACGGGCAGCCTCAATCTGGCGGGCCGTAATGCGATCCGGGGTCAGAGCCTTTAATCCATATGAACCAAAACTCAATTCAGAACCGCCTTTGGCGAGGCCGTGAATACGACCTTTGTGCATCTTGCGGAACTTTAATCTTTTAGGACTTAACATCTTATTTTAACCTCAAATAATTATTTCTGTTCAGCCAGCTTCTTGTCCTGCGCCATCGGATCGTGGGCCATAATTTCGCCCTTGTATATCCAGACTTTTACGCCACAGGCACCGTAAGTGGTGTGAGCCGTAGAGGTTGCATAATCAATGTCAGCGCGCAAGGTGTGCAAAGGAACGCGGCCTTCGCGATAATATTCGGTTCTTGCGATTTCGGCGCCGCCGAGACGACCCGAGCAGCTGACCTTAATGCCTTCTGCACCCAAACGAAGAGCTGACTGCATAACGCGTTTCATGGCGCGGCGAAAAGCGACGCGGCGTTCCAGCTGCTGCGCGACGGAGTCGGCAACAAGCTGCGCATCCAGCTCAGGTTTTCTGACTTCCAGAATGTTTAACTGTACTTCGGAGTCGGTCATTTTCTGAATCTCTTTTCTCAAGAGCTCAATATCCTGACCTTTTTTGCCGATAACAACACCCGGTCTTGCAGAATGAATGGTAACTCTGGCCTTCTTCGCAGGACGTTCAATGACGATTCTGCTGACGCCGGCCTGAGCCAGTTTCTCTTTCAAGAATTCTTTAATTTTCAAATCTTCGTGGAGGTAGTCAGTGAACTTGTCATCTGCATACCAACGGGAATCCCAAGTGCGATTGACGCCTAAACGAAGACCTGTAGGATTTACTTTCTGTCCCATTAACTTACTCCCCACGCTCGGTAACGACAACAGTCAGGTTGGAGAACGGTTTCAATACCCGAGCTCCGCGACCGCGACCGCGTGCGTGCATACGTTTCATAACTAAACCTTTACCGACAAAAGCTTCGCTGACGAATAACTTGTCGATGTTTAACTGGTGGTTGTTTTCGGCATTGGCAATTGCGGACTGCAATACGGCCAAAACAACTTTGGCGATTCTCTTCTTCGAGAAGCTGAGTTCGGCAACCGCTTTTTCAGCATTCAATCCGCGAATGGTCTGAGCGACTAAGTTCAGTTTGCGCGGGCTGGTACGAATAGAGTGGCAAACAGCCATAGCCTGATTGGCTTCTACTCTTCTTGTATCTTTAGATTTTCCCATAATTAACCTCTCTTAGCCTTTTTGTCTGCGGCATGACCGTAAAAAGTACGGCTCGGCGCAAACTCACCAAACTTGTGACCAACCATGTCTTCGGTAACCAGAACCGGAATAAATTTGTGACCGTTATGGACACCGAAAGTCAGACCGACGAACTGCGGCAGCATGGTTGAACGACGGGACCAGATTTTAATCACTTCGTTGCGGCCGGAAGCTCTAGCTGCATCAGCTTTCTTCAGAAGATAGCCGTCAACAAAAGGTCCTTTCCATACGGAACGTGTCATTAGCTTATCTCCTTATTTCTTTTTGTTTTCATGACGAGAGCGCATAATAAAGCGATCCGTCTTCTTGTTAGAACGAGTCTTGGCGCCCTTGGTCGGTTTACCCCAGGGAGTAACCGGATGACGACCGCCGGAAGTGCGGCCTTCACCGCCGCCGTGCGGGTGATCGACAGGGTTCATGGCAACGCCGCGGCTGACCGGTCTGATACCCAACCAACGAGAACGGCCGGCTTTGCCGAGCGATCTGTTCTGGTTATCAGGGTTGGAAACGGCGCCGACCGTAGCCAGACACTCTTCACGTACGATTCTCAGTTCGCCCGAGCTGAGCTTCAGCTGGGCATAACCGGCATCCTTACCGACAACCTGGGCATAGCAACCGGCCGAACGGACCAACTGCCCGCCTTTGCCGGCTTTAAGCTCAATGTTGTGAATAATCGTACCGACCGGCATGTTCTTCAAAGGCATAGCATTACCCGGTTTGATGTCCGCCTTGTCGGCAGAAATAACCTTGTCGCCGGCTTTCAGTCTCTGAGGAGCCAGAATATAGGCCTTTTCGCCGTCTTCATAGCTGATTAAAGCGATGAAGGAAGAACGGTTAGGATCATATTCGATTCTCTCAACTGTTGCCTCGCAGCCGAATTTATTGCGTTTAAAGTCGATGATGCGGAGCTTGCGTTTGTGGCCGCCACCGATTTTACGACTTGTAACGTGTCCGAAATTATCACGCCCACCGGACTTAGTAAGACCGATTGTCAGAGACTTCTCGGGAGCACCCTTGTAAAGTTCGCTTCTGTCAACAATGACAAGCTGACGAAGTCCCGGAGATGTGGGCTTATAGTTTTTTAAAGCCATGTCTTATATTCCTGTTGTAACATCAATATTTTGACCTTCGGCAAGCGTAACAACGGCTTTTTTGAAATCGGAACGCTGTCCGACGTAACCTCTGAAACGTTTTTCCTTGCCGAACTGACGAATAGTATTTACCTTATTTACCTTAACGTTGAAAATAGCTTCAACGGCTGCCTTGACCTCGTCTTTGGTGGCAGACAGCGGAACCAGGAAGGTTACCTTGCCGGCCTCGGACGACAGCATAGATTTTTCGGTAATTACCGGACGAACCAGCGTATCGTACATTTTTGCGGAAACGTTGTTTGATTTGTTAGATTTTACCATTTCAGTCTCTCCTCCAAGCAAGCAACCGCATCTTTGGTCAATACCAGTTTGTCCTTTCTCAAGATGTCATAAACATTGGCGCCGATTGTCGGAAGAACATCTACGCCTTCGATATTGCGGCTGGCCAGTGCAAAATTGACATCAACTTCCTTGCCGTCGATAAACAGGCAATTTTTCAATCCGCAAGCGTCAAGTCTGGATTTCAGATCTTTAGTCTTGGGGCTGACAATTTTGCCTCGTCAACAACAACCAGGTTGCCCTCTTTGGCCTTGGCCGAGAGAGCGGTCTTCAAACCGAGTTTTCTGAACTTTTTGGTCAGATCATGAGACTGGTCGCGAACGACGGGACCGAAAACGACGCCGCCTTTTCTGAACTGGGTACCTTTGCGGGAACCCTGACGCGCATTGCCGCTGCCTTTCTGCTTAAACGGTTTTGCCGGCGTCAAGGCAACCTCGGAACGACCCTTGGTCTTGTGGTTGCCAGTCTGCAATCTGGCCAGCTGCCAGTTTACAACACGGTGTAAAATATCGGCACGGACTTCCAAACCGAAAATCGATTCGTTCAGTTCAATTGTACCGACGTTTTTGTTATCTGCTAAACTTAAGATGTCCTGTTTCATAATTTTCAATCCTTATAACTTATGCATTGTCAGCAGGAGCTTCGGCTTCTGCTTTAACTGCAACAGGTTCATCAACTTTTTTCAAACCGGCAGGCATCGGCAGGGTAACATTACCGGCCTTTTTAACAGCATCGGTAACGCGAACCCAGGCATTTTCGCTGCCCGGAACGCCGCCCTTAACCATAATCAGGCCTTTGGAGGCGTCGATGGCGACAACCTTCAGGTTCTGAACGGTTACGCGCTCATCGCCCATATGGCCTGCCATTTTCTTACCCTTGAATACTTTACCGGGATCCTGTCTCTGGCCCGTAGAACCGTGGGAACGATGCGAAATAGAAACACCGTGGGTAGCTTCCAGACCGGCAAAGTTATGACGTTTCATAACACCGGCGAAACCCTTACCGATTGATGTTGCGCAAACGTCAACATACTGACCGGGAACAAAATGTTCTACAGACAATTCGTTGCCGACAGACAGCAGGCAGTCTTCGGTTACTCTGAACTCGCCCAGTTTCTGTTTCGGCTCGACATTAGCTTTTGCAAAATGTCCTTTGAGCGGCTTGGATACGTTTTTAGCCTTGACAGCACCGGTTCCGAGCTGTACGGCGTTGTATCCGTCCTTCTCCTGAGTTTTAACGGCAACAACCTGGAGGCCGTCAACACTCAAAACCGTTACCGGAACATGCGTTCCGTCGGCTTCGAAAATGCGGGACATTCCAAGTTTTTTTGCGATTAGACCCGTACGCATTTATTTATTTCCTTTTCAATTGGTTGACCAGTCATATTTCAAAAGGCCAACATTGTTATTATCAAATTAGAGCTTAATCTCTACATTAACACCGGCAGCCAGATCCAGCTTCATCAGGGCATCAACGGTCTGCGGCGTCGGATCAACAATATCGAGAAGTCTCTTGTGAGTACGGATTTCGAACTGCTCGCGGGACTTTTTGTCGACATGCGGAGAACGGTTAACCGTGAATTTCTCGATTCTTGTGGGAAGAGGAATAGGTCCTCTGACATTTGCCCCGGTTCTTTTGGCGGTATGCACAATTTCCTTGGTAGACAAATCGAGCAGACGGTGGTCAAAAGCCTTGAGGCGAATTCTGATATTCTGTGTATCCATCATTTCAAATACTTTTCCTATAACTAGACGGCAAAATCCGACCCGAAAGCCAAACCTGCCATCTAAATGTTAAACTCTGCAGCACGTGCTCAGCATAGGTGCTGCGGTATGTTTTATATTTTCATCGCTGGGGAGATTCCTCCCCCAAAACAATTATCGTGAGCACCTTGTAACATAAGTGAGTCTAATATGCAAGCAAAAAAACGCTGTTTTTTTATTTTTTTGTGTCGCTGAATCGCTTTGCCAGACTCTGTTTGAGTCAGGTTGACAAAATTTTTAAAATCCACGCTTCATGCTATATAACCTGTTATATATTAAAAAGAGTTATTATTACAGCCCACATATTTTTGATTGAAAACACAATCAGTTTTGTATATTGTAATTAGCAGAAGCTAATAATCAAAAAATAAAATCGTGAGAAAAATGACCGAATTAAGCAGTAGAGTTATTACCATTCACAAACGTAAAACAACCATGCGTTTGTGTAAAAACGAGTGGGAAGCCCTGAAAGATATTTGTAAAAGAGAAAAGATAAACCGCAAGATGCTTCTCGAAATGATTGAGAGCCGCAAAGATCCGAAACTGGGCCTGACGCCGTCCATTCGGCTGTTTTCGCTGGTTTACCTGCATGAATTGTCCAAACCGCTGCTTGAGAAACAGCACAAACCGGACAACTATAAATCAATTACCGACATTCTGGATAAAATATCTTAAATCAGCGCCCCTGGTTCCGCATATATTTTACTTCCGCACACTGCATCGGTCCGGCGGCATTGGCAACCGGGCTCCAAGCGGTAAGACTTCGCTCTTCATAAACACGGCGGCCTTCCCAAAAGGCTATTTTCTGCTGAGCACTCAGCCTGTCACAGCGGGGTTTTCCGTTGCTTTGAATCGTATAACCGTACAATTCTCCGGTTTTTGTCAGAAAGACATGGGCATCATAATAAATTTTGGCGATTTTCTTATCACTCATAATTTCTCCTTTCTTTTTGCCAAAAAGAGAAGCGGCCTCTATTCTTTAGAGGCCGCTGAACCGATGCTTAACAAGCATTCATTATTACAAGCACTGTGTGTTGTTCTTATTTGCTTAAACATCTCGAAAATTCTGTCTTAAATTCCAAAACTGCCTATAAGTTAACATATTATTAACAAGAGTCAAGAAGAGTCTGCATGCCGCAGATACGAAAAAAATCCGGTTTTCGCCGGATTTTGCTTCAGATTCAGGCAAATATTTTCCCGAAATCCTCTTTTTCTCCCAAATGATGAAGACGGTATAAATACAACGCCATATTCAGAAAATCGCTTAAATTAATCTGCTCGGCATCGATTCTGGCAATCCGCCGACGCAATTTGGCTCTCTTCCGCAGTTCAAACCACCAGACAGACCTGTACCGGCGGCGCAACGTCCGCCTTCTTTCCGCTTTACCGAGCAGTTCCGCATACAACGCGGAGGCATTCTCACTTTCCACCGGCAGATTCGACACCCACATCGGCAGCTTTCGCTCAACTTCGGCCAACACCAGACGATAATTATAATTGGCCACAGTCATTCCTTCCCACGGATCCAGAACCGGCACAAAACGGCTTTTCAAACGCGCTTCGTAATAAACGACCAAACTGTACAAGACAGCTTCTCTCAACGATTTTTCATACCATTGCCGTGATTTGACACTCATCGCGGAAAACTGCTCCGCAATCATACCTACTGAAATTTTAGGAGTTTCCATACTCATAAAAATAAAAATTAATAACACTTAGTCTTAATACAAACGGACGCCTGATTACCACAAACCGAAACAAAAATCAACATCCAATTTTCCCAACAGAAAAAAAGGAAAGGCTCTGAAGAATTTCAGAGCCTTTCCCCTAATTCGGAATATCTTCCGATCCTTGTTTTTTGTCTTTATTATTACTTCAGGATCTTCGATACAACACCCGCGCCTACCGTACGGCCGCCTTCGCGGATCGCAAAGCGCAAACCTTCGTTCATCGCTACCGGGTGGATCAGTTTCGCCGTCATCCGAATGTTATCGCCGGGCATAACCATCTCCGTTCCTTCCGGAAGTTCAATCGAGCCGGTAACATCCGTCGTACGGAAATAAAACTGCGGACGATAGTTGCTGAAGAACGGCGTATGGCGGCCGCCTTCTTCTTTCGTCAGAATATAGCATTCGCACGTGAAGTCCGTATGCGGCGTTATCGTTCCCGGCGCTGCCAGAACCTGTCCGCGCTCTACTTCTTCTCTCTTCGTGCCGCGCAACAGAACACCGATGTTATCGCCGGCTTCCCCTTCGTCCAGAAGCTTGCGGAACATTTCAATGCCGGTGCACGTTGTTTTCTGCGTCGGACGAATACCGACGATTTCAATTTCGTCGCCGACATGCAGTACGCCGCGCTCTACACGACCGGTTACTACCGTACCGCGGCCGGAAATCGAGAATACGTCTTCAATCGGCATCAGGAACGGTTTGTCTTTCGGACGATCCGGCTGCGGAATGTAGCTGTCTACTGCCTTCATCAGTTCAATAATCGAATCATGGCCGATCTTCGCATCGCCATTCTCCAATACCGCCAGGGCTGAACCTTTGATAATCGGAATTTCGTCCCCAGGGAAGTCATAGGATTTCAACAGGTCGCGGATTTCCATTTCTACAAGTTCCAGAAGCTCCGGATCATCTACCTGATCTACTTTGTTCATGTATACAACCAGAGCCGGTACGCCGACCTGACGAGCCAGCAGAATGTGCTCGCGTGTCTGCGGCATCGGGCCGTCGGCTGCCGATACGACCAGAATGGCGCCGTCCATCTGTGCCGCACCCGTGATCATGTTCTTTACATAGTCCGCGTGTCCCGGGCAGTCTACGTGCGCATAGTGGCGGTTCGGCGTTTCATATTCTACGTGCGACGTCGAAATCGTAATGCCGCGGGCTTTCTCTTCCGGTGCCTTGTCAATCTGATCATATGCGGTAAAGCTTGCACCGCCCTCTTCCGCCAAAACCTTCGTTATCGCTGCCGTCAACGTCGTCTTGCCGTGGTCTACGTGTCCGATCGTTCCGATGTTGCAATGCGGCTTATTACGCTCAAATTTCTCTTTTGCCATTTTTAATTTTTCTCCAAATTAGTTTTTAATGTTTGAAACTGCTTTCCGACGACCGGAAACGGCCGGGCGTTCCGCCCCGCCGCTCCGGCTCCGTCGTAAGACAATTAGCTGTTCTTCGCCTTAACGGTCTCGGCAATTTCCCGCGGTACTTCGGCATAATGGCTGAAGACCATGGAGAACTGCGCACGTCCCTGAGACAGAGAACGCAGGGTATTTACATAACCGAACATGTTGGACAGCGGAACTTTCGCGTCAATAACGCGGGCGTTGCCGCGCTGATCCATACCGTTTACAAGTCCGCGGCGGGAGTTCAGGTCGCCGATGATATCACCCATATATTCTTCCGGAGTAACAACTTCAACCTTCATAATCGGCTCCAACAGCTTTGCACTGGCCTGACGCATACCTTCGCGGAAAGCGGCACGGGCAGCAATTTCAAAGCACATAACGTTCGAGTCGACTTCATGATAGGCACCGTCATACAGGGTACATTTGACACCGGTAACCGGATAACCGGCCAGCACGCCGGCTTCCATCGCAGAGCGCAGACCTTTTTCGACACCGGGGATGTATTCCTTCGGAACATTACCGCCGACAACGGTATTTTCAAACTCAAATCCGTCATAACCTTCAATCGGTTCAAATTTGATTTTAACCTTAGCAAACTGACCGGCACCACCGGACTGTTTCTTGTGGGTGTATTCGATATCGGCCGGTTTGGTAATCGTTTCGCGGTAAGCAACCTGAGGATCGCCCACATTGCATTCGACCTTAAACTCGCGTTTCAGACGGTCGACAATAATCTCCAGATGGAGTTCGCCCATGCCTTTGATGATTGTCTGACCGGAATCCGGGTCGGAAGAAACTTTGAACGACGGATCTTCCATCGCCAGTCTGGACAAAGCCAGACCCATTTTCTCGACGTCGGCCTTGGTCTTCGGTTCGACAGCCAGTTCAATAACCGGTTCGGGGAAAACCATGTTTTCCAAAACAATCGGCTTCGCGGCATCACACAGCGTATCGCCGGTGGTCGTGTCTTTCAGACCGGCCAGAGCGATAATGTCGCCGGCATGAGCCTCTTTCAAATCTTCACGCTTGTTCGAATGCATCAGCAGCATGCGGCCGATACGCTCTTTTTTGTCTTTAACCGAGTTGTAAATATATGAACCGGCGGTCATCGTTCCCGAATAGATACGGGTAAATGTCAACGAACCGACAAACGGGTCGTTCATAATCTTGAACGCCAAAGCGGCCAAAGGCTCGTTGTCGCCCGGATGTCTTACTTCGACTTCGTCCGTACCCGGCTTAACGCCCTCAATGGAAGGAATGTCAAGCGGAGAAGGCAGATAATCGATAACGGCATCCAACAGAGGCTGCACGCCTTTGTTTTTGAAAGCGGTTCCGCACAATACCGGAACGAACTCGCGGGCCAGCGTACCTTTGCGGATACATTTCTTCAAAGGTTTCCAAAGAAACTTCCTTGCCCTCAAGATAATCTTCCATAGCCTGCTCGTCCTGCTCAACCGCAGTTTCGACCAGCGCATGGTGATATTCTTCAGCCTTGTCTTTCAGGTCTGCCGGAATTTCTCTGATTTCAATCGGAGAATCGGCCGTATCGCCGGTATAAACAATTGCGTTCATATTCAGCAGATCGACAACGCCGACGAAATCGGCTTCCGCGCCGATCGGGAGCTGCAAAGCCAGCGGCGTTGCGCCCAGACGATCCTTGATCATGTCCAGACAACGGTAGAAGTTGGCACCGATGCGATCCATTTTGTTACAGAAACAAATACGGGGAACGCCGTACTTGTCGGCCTGACGCCAGACGGTTTCCGACTGGGGCTCAACGCCTGCAACCGAGTCAAACACCGTGATTGCGCCGTCCAGGACGCGGAGCGAACGCTCAACCTCTACGGTAAAGTCAACGTGACCCGGCGTATCGATGATGTTAATACGGTGGTTTTTCCAAAAACAGGTTGTTGCGGCGGAAGTAATGGTAATGCCGCGTTCCTGCTCCTGCTCCATCCAGTCCATGGTGGCGGCGCCGTCATGGGTTTCACCGATTTTGTGGTTTACGCCGGTATAATAAAGGATACGCTCAGTTGTGGTTGTCTTACCGGCATCGATGTGAGCCATGATGCCGATGTTTCTATACATTTCCAGTTTATGTGTACGAGCCATTGTAATATCCCTATATTAGAACTTGTAATGAGAGAAAGCCTTGTTCGCTTCGGCCATTTTGTGGGTATCTTCGCGTTTCTTGACGGCGGCACCCTTGTTGGCGAAAGCGTCCAGCAGTTCGTTGGCAAGTCTGTCTGTCATGGTTGTTTCGGAGCGTTTCTGAGCGGCGGCAATAATCCAGCGGATAGCCAGAGCCTGACGACGGTCAGCGCGGACTTCGACCGGTACCTGATAAGTGGCACCGCCGACGCGGCGGGAACGGACTTCGACAACCGGTTTAACATTCTCAATAGCTTCGTTAAAAACGGTTAATGCATCCTGTTTGGTTTTGGAAGCCAGAATGTCGAAAGCGGAGTAGACGATTTTTTCGGCTACGGCTTTCTTGCCGTCTTCCATAACATTGTTAATAAATTTTGCGACTACCTTGTCATTGTATTTTGCATCAGGCAGTACGATTCTTTTTTCAGCACTATGACGACGTGACATTATCTATCTCCTATTTAGGTCTCTTGGCGCCGTACAGAGAACGACGTTTACGACGTTTAGAAACACCCTGGGTATCCAAGGTACCGCGAATGATATGATAACGAACACCAGGCAAGTCTTTTACACGGCCTCCTCTAATCAGCACCACTGAGTGTTCTTGCAGGTTGTGACCTTCACCAGGGATATAGCTGATTACTTCAAAGCCGTTTGTCAGGCGAATACGGGCTACTTTACGCAGCGCGGAGTTCGGTTTTTTCGGGGTCGTTGTATAAACCCTCGTACAAACACCACGTTTCTGCGGGCAAGCCTTCAAAGCCGGGACTTTGTTTCTTTTCACTTTTGGTGTTCGTGATTTACGAATTAACTGATTAATTGTAGGCATCACTAATTTCCTTAAAATTCATTACGTTTGTTAACATAAAAAACCCGATTCACCGAGCGCTCCCGCTCTTCGTGAAACAGGCTAAAAACTTACCTAAAGAACCCTTCCGGGCTATTTATATCCATTTTTAATTGCCTCTTCTCAACCTGCATGAGGCATCAAAGATTGAGCGCATACTAGATTCACTTTCCTTATTAGTCAACAGCTTTTTTACAAAAAAACGCCTTTTTGAGTCCAAAAAATCTTTACCTTCCGTTAACTTCTTTTCGTGCTGCCGTTTACAAAAGCCGTCCCCGACTCTCTTTCGCCGTTTTGAACGAGTCGGCTTTGCAGACCGGCGGCTGCGTTTTTTGAGTCTAATTGAGTCTAAAATTCACCGAAGATTAACCAATCCGTCATATACTCGGCTCAAACTCTAAGATTCGGAGACAAACAATGAAAACAGTTTTCGTCGCACTGGGCATTCTGCTTCTCTGCGGCTGCTCAACCTCATCGGGACGCCTTTCGGTAATCGTGCCGGCCGGCGTCGGCATTAACGAATTCGGATTGGAACACAGTACTGTCAAACACAACATTACAGGCTCGGACACAACGCCGATTTTGCTGTTTGTACCGCTCGGACAGCCAAGTTTCGACCTTGCCGTCCACGACGCACTGCAAAAAGGCCGCGGACAGATTCTGACCGACGCCGTCGTTACCGACACCACCCGTTGGTTTGTTCTCTTCGGCTGGAACCGGATTGAAGTAAGCGGCAATGTCGTCGATTTGCAGTAAGGAGGCGCCGCAATGTCTAAAATATTCCGTTGCCTGCTTTGTCTGTTCCTTGCCGGATGTTCGGTATCCGAGGGACAATACGCTTTCGTCTCCGACCGTCCGCTTAAGCTGTCAAGCCTAACCGGCAAAGGCGGCACGCCGGTTTCATGGACGCAGGCATTGTCCCGGCAGCACGTCGTCACGCTCGTTCCGCTCAGCGAAGCGCCGTCTCCACAGGCGGCGGTAGCACTGATTTTACGGGAATATAAAGGCGACTACATGACCAACGTCAACATCAGGCTTACCGGCGTGCAGCTGATGCCGCTCTATCGCTACCGCTCCTGGCGCATCAGCGGAACGGTCATACGTCTTCAGCACCCCTGACCGCCTTTCGGCAATGGCACAAAAATTGCATAACGAGCAAAAAGTCCTTGCCAGAAATACAATATGATAATATTTTCAACTCATTATTCCGAACCCAGAAACAAGGACTTTTTTAAATGGAAAATAAAGACATAGCTTCCGCAAAAAGAACGATTGACAAAGAAGTCGAAGCCCTCCGCATGATGGAAGGCGAACTTGACGACACCCTCAGCAAGGCGCTGGACGTCATGCAGAACGCCAAGGGCCGTGTCATCATTACCGGCATGGGCAAATCCGGACATATCGGCAGCAAAATCGCCGCCACCCTCGCCTCAACCGGCACCCCGTCCTTCTTCGTCCATCCCGGCGAAGCCAGCCACGGCGATTTGGGCATGCTGACAACCGACGACGTTGTGGTTGCCATATCCAATTCCGGCGAAACCAGAGAGCTTTCCGACATCATTCTTTATTGCAAAAGATACGGCATTCCGCTGATTTCCATTACCAAAAACCCCAACAGCACGCTGGGCAAAACCGGCGACATTCTCTTAAAGCTGCCCGACGACGGCGAAGCCTGCCCGCTCGGACTGGCCCCCACGTCCTCTACAACCGCAACACTGGTTCTGGGCGATATTCTGGCAGTCTGTCTGTTGGAACGCAAAGGCTTTTCCAAAACCGATTTTCGTCAGCGCCACCCCGGCGGCAAGCTTGGATCATTCCTTCAGAAAGTTTCCGACCTGATGCACAAAGGCGGCGAAATGCCGCTGGTTAAAGAAGGAACGCCGATGCAGAATGCCCTGCTTGAGATGACGTCCAAAATGCTCGGCTGTGTCGGCATTGTCGGCGGCGACGGCCGCTTGCTCGGCATCATTACCGACGGTGACCTGCGCCGTTGCCTTGCACCCGACATGCTCAGCAAAAAGGCCGACGACGTCATGACCCGGAATCCGAAAACCGTTGCCCCTGACGTTCTGGCCGCCGAAGCCGTCAACACCATGAACAACACTGGCAAAGGCATTACTCAGCTCTTGTCGTCGAAGACGGAAAACCAGTCGGTATCATTCATCTGCACGACTGCCTGCGCGCGGGAGTAGCCTGATTTGTTTGACCATCGCAAGCTCGATTCGTATTTCAGCGGCGACAGCCTCGGTTCCGGCGGCAAAAAGACGGAAGTGTCCCGGCATACCCGGATAATCCGCCTGACCAAACTTTTGCTGCCGGCCATCGCCGCCCTGCTTATCGGCCTGCTGATTCTTTTTCCCAGCCTCAAAAAGACCAATGACGAATTTTCCATAGACATCACTTTTCCCAAAAAGGGCGAGTTGGAAAAACTGCACATGGAAAATACGGTTTTCTACATCACGGACAAAAACAACAAAGTCAACAACTTTACCGCAAAAAACGTCGATGAAACCGAACCGGGGTCAAAACTGGTCAAACTCATCGACCCGGACGGCGTTCTGCCCTCCGAAGACGGCTCCTGGATCAACATCAAGTCGCCTGTCGGCTACTTTAACCAAAACACCAACATCCTCGACCTGATAAATCAGGTCGACGTCTTCTACAGCGACGGCATGACAGCCAAAACCGAAGAGGCCACGTTCGACTTTAAGGCCGGCAAAGGCTGGGGAAACAAGGAAGTCACGTCCGAAGGCGTTTTCGGAACTCTCAAATCACAGGGATTCGAATTTTACACCGAAAAAGGGCTGTTAATCTTTACCGGCAAGACATACATTACGGTAGAGGAAGAAAGTTTGAAGGGAAACAACCATGAATAAATTTTTTGCCGCTGCCTGTCTGCTGGCTGTTTTCACAATGCCGGCCCGCGCCGAAAAAATCAATCTGGTGGCCGACGACCGCGTCGAATGGCATCAAAACGAACAGAAAATGGTTGCCGTCGGCAATGCCGTCGCCAGCAAACAGGACATGAGCGTCCGCGCCGACACGATTACCGCCTTTTATGAAAACGCCGGCACCGCGTCTGACCGGCAAAAGAGCAAATCGCAGATTAAAACCGTTCACGCCCAAGGCGGCGTCGTTATGAAATCGACCCGCGCCGACGGTTTCGGCGACACCCTTGATTATGACGTTGCCGCCGACACCATGGTTTTGAGAGGACGTCCGGCCAAAATCAAAACCGAAACCGAAGACATTACCGCCCGGGGCAGCATAACTTATTACCCGTCAAAACAACAGGCCGTTGCGCTTGACAATGTCATCGCCACCGACGCGCAAAAGAACAAGGTTTACGCCGACCGCATGATCAGCTTTTTTGAAAAAAACGCGCAGGGTGCTCTGGAAATGAAAAGGGTCGAAATCTACGACAACGTCAAAATCGTAACCAAGGACGCCGAAGTTACCGCCGACCGCGGCGTATATCTACCCAAAGACAATCTGGTCAACCTTTATGACCGTGTCGTCATCAAACAGGACGGCAACTTTATCCGCGGCGACTACGCCGTTACCGACCTCAGCACCGGCGTCAGCCGTCTGCTGACCCGCAAAGGTTCAGGCAAACGCGTTTCCGGAGTCTTTCGCGAAAAAGACAAAGACGAAAAGAAAAAAGGCGAAACGCCGGCGCCCGAACAAAAACAAACCGCTCCGGACACACAGTCTCAAGCCCGGCCGGCAGCCGGCGCTGAACCGGAAAAAACGTGGGAACTCGGCACCGCCGATTAACTTAACAGGAAATGTCCATGCTGAAAAAAAACGACTGCAATATGAATTCGACGCTTGAGGTTTTCAATATCGGCAAAAAATATAAAAACCGTCCGGTATTGCGCAATGTTTCGCTTAACGTCCGCCGCGGCGAGGCCGTCGGCCTGCTCGGTCCGAACGGCGCCGGCAAAACCACCTGCTTCTACTGCGTCACCGGACTGATTACCCCTGACTACGGCGACGTACATATCGACGGACAGGACATTACCAATCTGCCGATGTATCGCCGCGCCCGCATGGGCATCGGCTACCTGCCGCAGGAAGCCTCCATTTTCCGTTCACTGAGCGTGGAAGACAATATCAAGGCGATTTTGGAAATCGTCATTGACGACGAAAGCCGGCGCGAAAACATGCTGGAAGAGCTGCTGTCCGAATTTTCAATTGCTCATCTGCGCAAATCGCCGGCAATTGCCCTGTCCGGCGGCGAACGGCGCCGACTGGAAATTGCCCGGGCTTTGGCCAGCCAGCCAAACTTCATCCTGCTCGACGAACCGCTGGCCGGTATTGATCCGATTGCCGTTTCCGAAATCCGCAATCTGGTTTCACAGCTCAAGCACCGCGGTCTCGGCGTTCTGATTACCGACCACAATGTCCGCGAAACGCTGGACATTACCGACCGCGCTTATATTCTGCACGGCGGAACTGTCCTGATGGAAGGAACGCCGGACGAAATCGTCGCCAATAAAGAAGTCCGCAAAGTTTATCTGGGCGATAATTTCTCAATGTAAATCCGGGGAGGCTTAAACAATGGCGGTTACACCCCGCATAGAAATAAAGCAGTCCCAATCCCTGTTAATGACCCCGCAGCTGCGGCAGGCAATAAACCTTTTGCAGCTTTCGAACGTGGAACTGAACGAACTCCTCGCCAAAGAACTGGAACACAATCCTTTTCTGGAACGCGAGGACGATCGTCTGGCCGACGCCGAAGACGGCAAAGCCCCGACAATTGACGACTATCCGTCGGCCGGCGAAACGCCGGCGGCCGAGGAAGACTTTGCCCCCGACATCGACTGCGACAACGAATTTGACGATTTCGCCAGCGACCGCGAAGGCTACGAAGGCGGAAGCGACTATTCCTGGGACGAATATGCCGCTTCCAAAACCCGCAGTCCCGACGATGAATTTGACTTTTTCGAAAAGAAACTCAGCGGCAGAAAGTCATTGTATGAGCTGCTGGACGAACAGATTTCGCTGAATTTTTCCGTCCCTCGCGACAAAGTCATCGCCTCGCGGCTAACCGCCTTTCTTGACGAAAGCGGCTACTTCCGCGGCGATACGGAGGAAATCGCCGCCAAACTTAATCTGCCCAACGAAGAAATCGAAAAAATCCTAAACCGCATGCAGACTTTCGAACCGTCCGGCATTTTTGCCCGCAGTCTAAGCGAATGCCTGGCCATCCAGCTCAGGGATAACAATCGTCTTGACCCGCAGATGCAAAAGCTGCTGGACAACCTTGACCTGCTCGGACAGCGCAAATTCAGGGAACTGAAAAAAATCTGCGCTGCCGACGACGAAGATCTGGCTTCGATGATTGCCGACATCAGGGCGCTCAATCCAAAACCTGCCGCCAGCTACGACAATGACAACGCCGTCTGCGTCATTCCCGACGTTTTTGTCCGCACCAATAAACAAGGCGATTATCTGATTGAACTCAACAACATGTCCCTGCCGCGTATTTTGATTAATCGCGAATACTACAGCGAAATCAAAGCCGGCAGCGCCAAAAACCGGGAAGCCAGACGTTACCTGAAAGAACAGCTCGGGCACGCCGGTTTTCTGATAAAGGCCCTGCATCAGCGCGCCACGACCATTCTCCGGGTCAGCGAGGAAATCGTCCGCCGCCAGCGCGATTTTTTCGAAAAAGGCGTGGATCATCTCAAACCGCTTCTGCTCCGGGACATTGCCGAAACGCTGGAAATGCACGAAAGTACGGTGAGTCGGGTTACCGCTCACAAATACATGCACACGCCCCGCGGCATTTTCGAGCTGAAATACTTTTTCTCGGCCGCCGCCGGAACTTATACCGGAGAAGAGAACACTTCGGTCGTCAGCATCAAGCACCGGATAAAAAGACTCATTGACGAAGAAACCCCGGAAAACATTCTTTCCGATGACAAAATTGTCGAACTGATGGCGCAAAAAGGCGTCAAAATTGCCCGGCGCACCGTCAACAAATACCGCGAAGCCATGGGTATCCCGACCTCGGCCGAACGCAAACGCCGGAAACGCAGCCGGTTCTGATTTTGAAGGCGAAAAAAATTTTAGTGTGCATAGAACCACATGAATTTTTTGAGACCGCACAAAATCGCTTTAATAAGCCGTTATCCTATGAAAAAGTTTGCAGAACGAGATTAGTAAAGTGATTTGAAGGTGAAAAAAATTTTAGTGTGCACAGAAGCACATGAATTTTTTGAAACCATACAAAATCGCTTTAATAAGCCGTTATCCAAACTTTTTTGGTGTTGACTTTTCTCCATAACTAGATTATCAAATTCTCTGATTGAAATATCTATTTTTTCATAGTAAAGTAATGTTTCAAGAAAAGTTTAATCTATTTTTTGCAAGGAAGAATTATGAAAATTACATTGACAGGCAAACAGGTCGACATCGGCGACAGACTTCGCAAACATGTTGAAGAAGCCATCGAAAACTCTGTTAACAAATATTTTAATGCTCCCATCAGCTGTACCGTCGCTTTTTCCAAGGAAGGCGAAGATTTTAACGCTGAAGTAACAGTTCATCCTGCTAAAAACATCGTTCTCAAAGGTTCCGGCGTCGCCGGCGATCCGTATTCGGCTTTTGACAATGCCAATACGCACATTGCCACCCGTTTGCGCCGCAACAAAAACAAGCTTAACGACCACAAAGGCAAGCTCGGCCTGGCCGAACTCGCCAACGAAGCCGTCTTCCCCTTGCATGAAACCGAAGACGAACTGGACATTGACGTCAACGCGCCCCTGACGATTGCCGAAACCGACGCCAACATCCCGGTCTGCACCGTCAGCGAAGCCGTTATGTATATGGATCTGGTCAACGAAGCCGCCATCATGTTCAGAAACAGCGCCAACAACCACATCAGCATGGTTTATCGCCGCAAAGACGGCAATATCGGCTGGGTTGAACCGAAAGCTGAAAACTAGTTTCAATTATAAAAGGCAATAAGTTAATGAAAATCTCTGACATAATGACCGAGAAAAATGTTGTTTTGGGCCTGAAAGCCAATTCCAAAAGACAGCTTTGCAAGAACTTTCCAACAAGGCAGCCGAAATCACGGGCATTAACGAAAGAACAATTTTTGACATCGTCCTTGAACGCGAAAATCTGGGTTCAACGGGTTTCGGCGGCGGTACGGCTCTGCCGCACGGCCGCATCCCCGAACTCGACAAAGTTTACGGCCTGTTTGCAAAATTAAACGCACCCGTAGATTTTGAAGCGGTTGACAACAAGCCTGTCGATTTGGTCTTCCTGCTGCTTTCCCCCGAAGGCAGCGGCGCCGACCATCTGACAGCGCTTGCACAGATATCGAGAATCTTAAAAGATGAAAATACCTGTGAAAAATTGAGACAAATGAACAACGGCGAAGAAATTTACGCTTTGCTTAACAACTGATATAAAGACCGGCGGAAACGCCGGTTTTTTTATGTCTGACAATCGGCGCTTCAGAAAGATGCCCCGTCGGCTGCTCTGATTTTCCTATTCCGAAACAGACTAAAACACTTTTAGAGAGAAAAGCAGAATTGGCTCCCGGAGCGCAGAAGCTTGAGCGTACTTGATGTACGTGAGCTTCGAGCACCGAACGGCGGTTCTGATTTTCCTATTTCGAAACAGACTAAAACACTTTTAGAGAGAAAAAGCAGAGTTGGCTCCCGGAGCGCAGAAGCTTGAGCGTACTTGGTGTACGTGAGCTTCGAGCACCGGACGACGGCTCTGATTTTCCTATTTCGAAACAGACTAAAACACTTTTAGAGAGAAAAGCAGAGTTGGCTCCCGGAGCGCAGAGGCTTGAGCGTACTTGGTGTACGTGAGCTTCGAGCACCGGACGACGGCTCTGATTTTCCTATAAAAGTGTTTTAATGAACGCTGCAGGGAGTAAAATCATTCTGCTTGGCCATAACAAAGGCAAAGTCCCGGTCGTCGGTGGCGGCAATTTTGGTTCCGTCGGCGGCATAAATCAGCCACATGCTCTTGCCGTCATGAACGTCGTTTTTAATAAAAGCAACGTCTTCGTCGTTCCATGAGCATAAATCGGCTTCGCTCTCGGGCAAAAGCTCATATTCGTCAAACCAGTCCTTAAATTCGTGCGCCATCGTCAGCCAGCTTTCATAATCTTAATCTCATTGTGCTTAGATTCTAATCTTATTGCTATTTTATTAAATAAGAACTAAAATCGCAAAGTCAATCAAAAACAGGGAAAAAAATCAGATGTTTTTCAGCCTGAACAAAAAATTTATTTATACCATCGCCATCTTCTTCATCTTCACGGCCGTCCTTTTCGTATATACCTTTTACATCGTTTACGGCAGCAAAATTCAGGAAGAGCAGAAATCGACCATTCTCCGCAACCAGCAATATCTGGAACTTTTGTACGAAAACATCAACTTGCGCAAAGACCTCAGCCGGCTCATCCGTGCCGGACACGAAGACCTTGTCAGCAAAGAAAACCTCAACGTCATTCGGGGCAACAATAATCTGGAAGAAAAACAGGCGGAACTCAGCCGCGAACAGCAACGTACGGCCCAGATCGTCCAGAACTACGACGAACGCTATCAGGCAATTACCGAAGGTATCCGTCTGGTTATGGCCAGTTCGTTTCTGATTATCCTCTCCATGCTGCTCATCTGGTACCTCATGCAACGTCTGGTACTGACCCCGATTAACAAGCTGGCAGCCGTCAGCCGGCTGGTCTCTTCAGGCAACTACGACAGCCGCGTCGACATGAACGACAGGCGGCTGTTTCAGGACGAACTCGACGATTTGTCCCATACGTTCAACCAAATGCTGGACAATATCCAGAGCAGTATCCGTCAGATAAAAAATCAGGAAATCTTTTTACAGTCAATTATCGACGGCATTCCGGACGGTATACGCGTCATCGACAAAGACGGCAACATCGTCATCGCCAATAAGGAATATTACCGCCAAATCGGCAGCAGCCAAAACTGCATCGGACAAAAATGCTTCGCTTCGTCACAAAAAAGAGAAACGGCTTCTGCCCGCCAAGCACGTTTACCTGCCCGCTCCGCGAAATCATGAACAAAGACGCGGCAAATGTCAAAGTCATCCAGCAATTTGCCAACGAACCCGGACGCCACTTGGCCATCAATGCCGCGCCGCTGTACATCGACGGCCGAAAGACCTACATTGTCGAAGCCATCCGCGACCTGAGCGAAGACATTCGTTTTTCTCATCAGCAAAAACTTTCCTCGCTCGGATTCCTGGCAACCTCGGTCGCTCATGAAATGAAAAACCATCTTGGTTCCATCCGCATTATCATTGAAGGTCTGCTGACCAAATTCCACAACGCGCCCGAAGACAAAAGCGAAGAGAAAAAATACCTGTCGCTCATCAACGACGAACTCAACGTCTGCGTCGACGTTCCCGAACGGTTGCTGAAACTGGCTCAGTTCTCCTCCGACACCAATCAGGACATCGACTGCATTTCCGGCATAAACGACGTTCTGGCGCTTTTAGACTACGAAGCCAAACACAACGGCGTCAACATTGAGTTTCGGCCCCCCCAAAGCGAACTACACATCCGCGGCTCGGAAGGCGACTTCAAAATGGCGCTGATAAACCTGATTCAAAACGCTTTCAAGGCCATGCCCAACGGCGGCAATCTGAAAATCGAAGCCCGCAGAAAACGCTCGGAAATCGAAATTAGGATAATCGACGACGGCATCGGCATTCCTGCCGACAAAATCAACCGCATCTTTGAACCGTTCTATTCCGAAGGCAGTAATTCCTCCCGCAGCAGCGGTACAGGCCTGGGTCTGTCCATCGTCAAATCGATTGTCGAAAACTTCCGCGCCTCAATCAAAGTAAACAGCGAAGAGAAGAAAGGCACCTGTTTTACGCTCAATTTTCCGGTCTCACCGAAGAAATAAATTGCAAAAATAAAAATTAAGGTTTATACAGGTAAAAAATCATTAGCAAAATTGATAAGGAAAATTTTATGAGTAAAGAAGAACTGCTGAACTGACCGGCGATGTCATCGAGAAACTGCCGAATGCCATGTTCAGAGTCAGACTGGAAAACGGCGTCGAAATTCTGGCTCATACGGCCGGCAAAATGCGCAAGTTTCGTATCCGCGTCATGGTCGGCGACAAGGTCGATATTGAAATGACGCCTTACGACCTGACCAAAGGACGCATTACTTTCCGCCATAAAGATTAAATAAAACCCCGTAACGGGGTTTTATTTTGGCCCTAGAAAAGTTTTATACAGGCAAAACCGCCCAACAGAAGCAACAGAAACAAAACGGACAGCATACCCAGATTTTCTCTATGTAATCTTTCATCGGTTCGCCGTATTTCTTCAACAACCAGGCCACCAGATAAAAGCGCATTCCGCGCGCAACGACCGAAGCCAGCATAAAGACGGCAAAATCCAAATGAACCACACCGCTGGCAATGGTAATTACCTTATACGGGAAAGGCGTAATGCCGGCGCCGAAAACAATCCAGGCACCCCATTCGTGATAATAATCCTTAAAGACGTCAAACTGGTGCATATAACCGTAAAAAGTCAAAATCGGCCGCGCAATCAAGTCAAAGAAGAAAACGCCGATGGCATAGCCGAAAGCGCCGCCCAACACACTGGCAATCGTTGCAATGCCGGCAATCCGCCAGGCTTTCGCCGGCGCCGCCAAAACCATCGGAATCAACATAACGTCCGGCGGGATGGGAAAGAAGGAACTCTCGATAAACGCAACCGCAAACAAAAAATACATCGCGTTGCGGCGCGACGCCAAATTAAGCATATAGTCATAGGTCGCTTTGACCAGCGCATGAAAACAATCGGAAAATTTACGCAGCAACATCTGTCATCCTTATAAAAATTTAGGATCAATTATGATTAGTGTATGATTTATAAAATCCTTGCTAAATTATTTGATAAGAATTTATAATATGATTCTGTTTAATAATTTATGAAAGGATTTAACATATGGTAAGTATTAATTTTCAAGAAATAATAGATAAGGCTTCGGAAGGTATTAAAATAGAAGAAACTCCTAAAACTCAAATACAAATACCAGAAACAACCGATAATAAAATAGATGTTTTAATAGAATTTGTGAGAAATTTAATTACAGATGAGACACAAAAACTTAAATTTAATCGTCTTTTTCCAAAGCCCAAGAAGTAATTTCTTTGTTTCCTATTTTTATTCCAATATTGTGCCTATCTAATACACGATAAACACATTCTATAATAAATGGTGCTAACATAATTGCTATTTTATTTCTAAACCATTTTCTAATCATTTCAAATCTCCTTGTAAATCTATACAACTATTTATGAGGAGATTTTTTGTTTTTTTGATTTTATCACTTTTTACTTGATTTTTACATTATCATAGAATAGCCTAACATTGCATCAGTTGATTACTGATGTGAGGTTTAGAACCCTCTATTGATAGTTGTCCGTCTGACGGATGTAAAAAGCTACCTTTTGGTCTTTACGACTGGAAGGTAGTTAATAAGGTATATGCATATGCCAAATACACTACACTATTCTATCAAATAGGTTCTAACTTCCAGTCGCCTCTCATCAAGGCGATTAATTTTATATATAAAATGAAAGGAAGTTTATAAATGAACAAAACTTTATTGTTAGCTTGTGTTGCTTGTTTATTCGCAACGCAGGCAAATGCTGCTGATTTTCAACAATATGTATCAACAAAATTATCAAGAACACAAATGCAAAATGATGCTGATAATAAATTTTTGATGAAGGCTGGAAATGATGTTGTTTTAAGGGTGGCATTGATGAAAATCTAAAAGATGATGTTTCAGGAATTAGATTTGCTTATGGTATCAGTAATGATTTACCGTTATTAAATGGTAAAATCAGAACTGAAATTGAATATGGTTTAAATTCTTCAACAAAAGATAATAGTAACTTTAATTTTAAAGCTGGGCATATTCAGAAGGCTGAAATTGGTAATTTTTCTATGAAAACCAATATTTCAACTTTGATGGTTAATGCATATTATGATTACAAATTAACTGATAAATTTGCTCCTTATATTGGAGCTGGCATTGGCTTGGCTCACATTAAACAAACTGGAAGTGTTTATATGCCTATCAGCGTGTGGAATACATCATATTCTGATACGGCGAAAGATACAGAAGATAATTTTGCTTGGAATTTGAGTGTTGGTACTGGTTATAAAGTTACTGAAAACTTCATTGCTGATGTTGGCTATCGTTATACTAATTATGGAAGCATTAAAGGCAGTTCTGCTGTCGGAAGTTCTAAATACGAATTAGATTCTCACGAGATTTCTATCGGTGCGAGATATACATTTTAATTGTATGCATCAAGTAAGTAGTTTTTTTCATCAAAAATAGGGATATGTTTATATCCCTATTTGCTTTACATTGTAAATTAAATCTTATATAAGAAATATTGCAAGGTTAGCATTATATGACTAACCTAAATGGCAATCCGACCATTTAAGCAATAAGGGTGAATGATGATATTCTTAAAATTAGCATTTAGAATATTTAACATCACTTTCTTGTATATAAGAAATTAGTTGTTATAATGAGTGGCGGGCAAGCACGCCACTCCTCATTCATATTTATATCAAAAAAATCACTAAAATACAAAAATAAAATTATCCCATAATTAAATCATTGAATAGAAAATTAACATCATTTTTCTTTTGATTTACAAATTTATACCAAGCAAGATATTTATGTAAATATTTTGTTGATATGCCTTTGAATCCTCTTAAAAATTCCTTCAACAACGAATGGTAATTATTTACATTATTGATATGATAAATGCCCTTTTTCTTTTCTGCATCAATTTTTACTAATTCAAAATTGTTTTCATCTGCGAATCTATCATAAGCCCTGCAACCATCAGCAACTAAAACTGATTTCTTTTTAATTCTACCATTGAGAATATTATTTACTTCTTTGGTTGAAATTTTACCACTTCCATAAATTTCACTAATTACATTTTTCTTTCTATCAATAGCAACTAAAATGCCTTTCTGTTGATTTGATTGTCCCTTTTGGTTGCCTTACCACCTCTTTTTCTTCCTTTCACACCATCAATCCTCTGTCTTTGTGAGAAAATAAAATCAATGTTTCATCAACTTCAACAATCCCTGATAACGTGTCATTCATAAATTTGTTTTCTAAAACAGAGAGGATTTTATGCCGCCATCTAAAAGATGTTTGAATGCAAATATCTAATTCATTAGCAATTTGTTTGATTGTATAACCATCAAACATCATTTTAATATATGATTTCCAAAGCTGTATATTCTTCTTTGTTAAGTTAAAAATTGTATTTCTGTACTCGGTAAAATGAGTTTTACAATCTGTACAAATAAATCTTTGATGACCTTTTGCTTTGCCATTTTTTACCAAATGAAAACTACCACATTTAGGGCAATAGATAACTTTATCCGTAGAAGAATCCATTGCTTCTGTATTGAGAAGTTTTAATAATTCTTCTTTTTGCTCTTTTGAGAGATTTTTGATAATTTTATTTAAGTCCATCATTGTCTATGCTTTCGTAATCATTTGTTTTTATATGATTATTATAGCATTTCACAATGATTTGCCAAGAAAAATCATACACTAATCATAATTGAGCCAAAATTTATAAAGATGATAACATCATTATTTTAGAAGCAAAGCTAATTTTTATCGTATCGCGATTTTCCACATAAATAATCCGGTCATGCTTCAAACGCGGCTTAACTTCTTCAAAACGCCCGGCATCGAAACTGATGCAGACCGCCTTCGGAATGTTTTTGTTCAGATAAAGCACCGCAGCATTCACGTCATTGACGGAAAAAAAGCTGAATCTCAGTTCATTGATGGCGTCACGGATCGAAAGGTCAAAGGGATTGTAATCTTCCAAAAGCAGAATGTCGTGCGCTTTCTGTCCGGCACAGTAGGTTTCGACAATTTCCATAAAGTTCTCCATGTCCAGCGGCTTGGGCAGATAATGCGCAACGCCTTTTGCCACCGCCAGCCCTTTGTCGGCCTCTACAGTTGTCATAATTACCGGCGCCCGAACCTTGGTCTCATCGTCCAAAAGCTGCAGCACTTCCCAGCCGCTGACGTCCGGCATGTTAATATCCAGCACCACGACATCGGGATGTATCTCTTTGGCATAAAGCAGAAACTTATAGGCATTGGTTGCCGTAAAAACCTTATAACCGCGCGCTTCCAAAAGATTGCGGTAAAGGTCGAGAAAAAAAAGATCATCATCAAGCATAAAAACCCGGCCGGCGTTTTTTTCTTCCATATTCCGTCTCCAGCAAATTCTGTTTAACGGAATATATATAATCCGCCTTGCCTACTTTTTAAGGGCAAGATATGCCTGATAGGTATTCTTCAACAGCATGGCTATCGTCATCGGCCCTACGCCGCCGGGAACCGGCGTAATGAAAGCGGCCTTTTCGGCAACGTCATCAAAATCGACATCCCCGCATAACCGGCCGTCAACTCGGTTGATACCGACGTCGATAACCGTTGCGCCGTCCTTTATCCAGTCTTTTTTAACCATCTTCGGACACCCGCAGGCCACAATCAGAATATCCGCCTGCCGGGAAATTTCCAGAAGATTGCGGGTTTTCGAATGAACAACCGTTACCGTACAGTCGTTGTTCAGCAGCAAAGACGCCAGCGGTTTGCCGACAATATTCGAACGCCCGATAATAACGGCATGCAAACCCGACAAATCCCGGTGCACCGTTTTAAGCAAATGCAAAATCCCTGCAGGCGTTGCCGAGACAATCGCCCTTTCGTCTTTAAGCAGAAGCCGGCCGGCATTAAGAGGCGTAAAACCGTCCACGTCTTTTTCAGGACAAATCCGTTCAATTACCCGCCGTCCGTCAATATGTTTCGGCAAAGGCAGCTGCACCATAACGCCGTGAATACCGTCGTCCTCGTTCAGACGGTCAACCAGAGCCAGCAATTCGGCCTCGGTCGCCTCTCCGGGAAGATGATGCAAATCACAATCCATACCGGCCGCCCACGCCGCCTTCTGTTTGTTGCGGTCATAAATCAGACTGGCTTCATCGTCGCCGGCCAATACAACCGCCAAATGCGGCCGATGCCCCTTTTGGGCAAGTTCCGCCGCCAACGCTTCGCGCAAGGCCAGAGCCGTTTCTTTTCCGTTAATGAGTTGTGCCGTCATCTTACGCCTCCTCCGACAGACTTTGCAGTTTTTCGGCAGTTTCCGCCGCAAACGGCAGTTGCAGTTTTTTACAGCGGTCGGTTTCTCCGCCGATAAGTTTAATTTCGCTTTTGGGCAGCCGTAACAGACGCCCCAGAAATTTCACCAGTTCCTGATTGGCTTTGCCTTTCTCGGGAACAGCAATAACATTGATTTTAAGATACGACAGGCCATCCGCGGCGACAAACACGCCTTTGACGGAACAGGAAGACGAGTTTGGCGACAGCCGCACCCGCAAAATGATTGAATCGCCTTTCCGTTCAAAAAACAATGCCGTTTTCCCGTTTAATTCAAAATCAGACTACACGGCGAACAACAGGACGTCAGAAAGCCGGACAACCCTGTATACAAAGAAGTACGGGGAGCCGGCTTATTTGCCAAATCTTTGTCAGTCAGCCGTCAGACGGATTTTCTTACATGACCATTTCGGACAGCCGATAAACCAATCGCCCGATGAAAAGGAGAATAAGCAAAAGAATAAAGGGGGAAAAGTCAAAACCGGAAACAGGCGGAATTTTGCTGCGGATTTTGGCATATACCGGTTCGGTAGCCTTTTCCAAAATTTCCATGGTCTTTTTGGCATATTTATTGTCAGCTTCCAGAATTTTGAAGTGAATCAGCCAATGCAGAACGACCTCAACGACCACGACCTTAAAATAAATATCCACGACCAGAGCAATAATATAAAAGAAAGGCTCCAATAAAGCACCCATAGAAAAAACTCCTTAAAATTAAAACATTCATTGATAAGTTAATCGCTATTTTCGGGTTTGTCTACAGCAATTATAAACTTACGCCATCATAACTTCCGTTATGCTTCTCGTCCTTGCAGTTCGCGAAAACGGGACATGTCAAAAGCGCGGCGGCGAACTTCGGAATAATTGTATTCCGGCGCGTCTTTCAACGGCGGCCGGCGGCCGCTCAGCCGTTCAATATGGGCAGCCAGGCTCTCTCGCGTCTGACGGTTCTCATTACCCATGCGCTTCATCATCATCATTTCGCCCATGCTGTGATCGTAACGGCTCTGATATTGCGACGGATTCATCGACTTGACCATTTCTTCCCGCAGCCAGTCATACCAAACGTAATTCGGCTGCATATCGCGGTCTCCGGCATGAGAAACGCCGTAGCCGTTGTCGGCATATCCGTGGTTGAGGCCGGCCTCATAGGCAGCGCGCCCCATGTTTTCCAAAGCCGGCTCTGGAAGGTTCCAATACAGATCGTGCTCTTTCAGCTGTCTGACCGCCCGATAATACTCAAGAGCCTTCTCATATTCGCTTTTTTCGACCTTGCGGTCCGCCTGATCCTTGGTGGTCTGCTTAATCATGCTGCGCATCTGGCGAAGTTTGGTCAGCTTGTAGGTCAGCTCGTTGGCCTTGTCTTTCGCTCCCTTGAAAACGCTGTTCTGATAAAGCGAAATGCAAACCATCAGTTCAGCCTCGCGCTGATACGACATTTCAAGAAACTCATTGCGTTCGTTCAAATCCTCATGGGAAACAAAACCGTCGTTCATATGCTTGATAATGCTTTCGGTTTCGTCCAGCCAGCGAAAATATTCGCGGCTGGAAGTGCTCTCGGAATTAATCTGCTCATATGAATCCGCCAGCATAAACTGCAGGTCTTCGCCGATGTCCATGGCTATCTGATGCTGCATTTCGTCAACGCGCAGATCCTGGTTGCCGACTTTCAGTTTCACGTCTTTCGGCGCCAGCGCCATCTGCCGGGCAACAATATCGCCCTCTTCTTTGCTGACCCGAAAACGGTTCTGCACGGCTCTGCTGATAATATCCTGTGGTGACCGGCCCCGCGTCTGCTGGCTGATTTCCAGATTGGTCAGCCCGGTATTGATTGCCTTCTGCATCCGGCGCAGATGTTCCAGTCTTTCCGAATTTTGCGGTTGTTCAAACATAACGGCCTCCGTTGGCAATACGCTTATTTAACTTCCTCAAAGATGATTTTTGCCTGTTCCAGCCAGATGATGCGGTCGATAATCCAGTTGCTTATCTGCTCAATTTTTTCAAGTTCGACCCCCATCGCCTGACCGACGCGGCCGATAAGCAGGGTTTCCTGATCGGAAAGCTCGTCATCCGCATGTGCCAGAACGCACATTTCCTTAATCAGTTCCAAAGCGGCGCGGCGGTTGTCGATAACCTTGACGGCATTGACGACTTCCTCGTCGCTGTCAATTTTAAGAATTTCGTCGACCCGCTTGTCGGAAATGCCGTAAACTCGGGCCATGCTGCGGATAAAAGCCAGTTCGTCTTCATCAAGGTGTCCGTCGGCGCCGGCCAGCCGCGAAAAAGCCTTCATAAAGGCCACTTTCTGATCTTCGGTCAATTTAGATAAAACTTCCATATCCTGCTCCATGTTAAGCACCACCATTGTCTAATTCCTTTATAACAATTGTTTCAGGCAAATGATACTAAATTTTTGTCCGATTAGCAACAGAAAAGCTGAAACGGCAGAAATAATGCGCCAAAATCCGTGGACACCGCTAAAAATTCGTTGAAAACTCCGGCGCATTAACCTAAACTGATAAATAGAACATAATTTTAAAGAGAATAACGTGGTAAAAAAATATTATATTAAAACTTTCGGCTGCCAGATGAACGTTTACGATTCACAACGCATTGCCGCCATTCTGAAAAATCTGGGCTACGAAGAGGCGCCGACGCCCAAAGCGGCCGACCTGATTATTTTCAACACCTGCCATATTCGGGAAAGGCTGCCGAAAAGGTCTTCTCCGACCTCGGACGCATCAACCTTATCAAACAGGAACGCGCGGAAGAAGGAAAAGATACCGTTATCGGCGTCGTCGGCTGTGTCGTGCAGGCAGAAGACAGCGAAATTGCCAAACGCGCACCCTTTGTCGATTTTGCAACCGGACCGCTGACTTACCACCGGCTGCCCGAAATTTTGTCCCGGGTGGCGCGCAAACGCGGCATCAGCATTATCGACACCGAATTTCCGGCCGTCGCCAAATTCGACTCTCTGCCCGAAAACAGGGCGGAGGGCGGACTTTCCTATCTGGCCATTCAGGAAGGCTGCAACAACTTCTGCACCTACTGCGTCGTTCCCTATACGCGCGGCGTCGAATATTCCCGCCCGGTTGCCTCGGTTCTGAGGGAAGCGCGCCGGCTGGTCGAAACAGGCAGCGTCGAAATCAATTTCCTCGGACAAAACGTCAACTCCTATCACGGCGAGGACGAAAACGGCCGCGAACGCAATCTGGCCTACCTGCTGCGCCGCATTGCCGAAATTGACGGGCTGCAACGCATCCGCTATACCACGTCTTACCCGGCCGACGTTGACGACGACCTTATCGCCTGCCACCGCGATCTGAAAAAACTGATGCCATACCTGCATCTGCCGATTCAGTCCGGTTCCGACAGAATTCTCAGGGCCATGAACCGCCGCCACAATTCCTCGGACTACTTGCGCATCGTCGAAAAACTGCAGCAGGCCAACCCCGCGCTCAGAATGTCTTCCGACTTCATCGTCGGCTTTCCGGGCGAAACCGACGAAGACTTCAGGGCAACGCTTGACGTCGTCGACAGGGTCAAATATATTCAGGCCTTTTCGTTCAAATACAGCCGCCGGCCGGGAACCCCTGCCGCAGTCATGAACGGCCAGGTGGAGGAAAAAGTTAAAAAAGAACGCTTGGAAATTCTGCAGAACCTGTTATTTTCGTATCAGTTAAAGTTTAATAAAGAATGTCTGGGTAAATAATGCCGGTTCTGTTTGAAACCAGAGGCCGACATGCAGGCCAGCTCATCGGCCGCACCCCGTACATGCAGAACCTGCACGCTAAACTGGATAAGGAAAAACTGAACAAAATAATCAACGTCAGAGTAACCGAAGCAACGACCAACTCGCTCAGCGGTGAACCTGTCTGAACACAAACGGAACAAAGGAGAAGACCATGGCTGAAGTAAATTTTGAACTCTATAACAACCAGCTTGTTCAGCAGCTGGTCGGTGCCTCTGACGCCAATCTGCGCCTGATTGAGAAAATCCTGAACGTCGAAATCAGCTCTTTCGGCAACCAGATAAACATCAAAGGCAGCCAAGACGCCGTCGATCAGGCCAAAACCGCCATTGACCTGTTGTACGGCAAAGTCAGCAAAGGCATAGAAATCGGCGAACAGGAAGTCAAGGCCGCCGTTCGCATGAGTGAAGAAGGCCCCGAAAAAATCGACGGGCAGAATCTTAACGACATCGTACTCAAAACCAAAAAACGTCATATTTATCCCCGTTCCGCCACTCAGGCCAAATATATTCAGGAAATGATGAAAAACGAGCTTGTTTTCGGCCTTGGCCCTGCCGGTACCGGTAAAACCTACTTGGCCGTCGCGCTCGCCGTTTCCATGATGCTGGAGGGAAAAATCGACAAGATTATCCTTTCCCGTCCGGCGGTCGAAGCCGGCGAAAACCTCGGTTTTCTTCCCGGTGACCTGAAAGACAAGGTCGACCCGTATCTGCGCCCGCTGTATGACGCCCTTTATGAAATGCTGCCGGCCGAACAGGTCGACAAAAAGCTGGCCATAGGCGAAATCGAAATCGCGCCGCTGGCGTTCATGCGCGGCCGCACGCTGTCCAACGCCTTTGTCATTCTCGACGAAGCGCAGAACACGACGCCGATGCAGATGAAAATGTTTCTGACCCGTTTGGGCGAAAACTCCCGCATGGTCGTCAACGGCGACCTCAGCCAGGTTGACCTTCCCCGCGGCGTCATATCCGGCCTCAAAGACGCGCTCGACACGCTCGAAAACGTCAGCAGCATCAGCTCGGTAACTTTCAGCGCCAACGACGTCGTCCGTCACGGTCTGGTTGCCAAAATTGTAAAGGCTTATGAAGAGAAAGGCAAAAAACAACACGGCTATGACTAAAACCAACCTGACAATTACCCTGAACGAACCCGGCTGGGAAGAGCAGATTCCCGATTTGCAACAGCTTGCCAACGATGTTCTGGTCAATGCGCTTGAGTACGTCGAAGCCAATGAAGACATAGACTTTCTCGGCACTGAAAAACCGGTCGACATCAACCTCTGTCTCAGTGACGACAACGAAGTCCATACGCTCAACCGCGACTTCCGCGGCATAGACAAACCGACCAACGTCCTTTCCTTTGCGGCCGTTGACGATCCCGACTTTGACCGAAACACGGAACTTTTCGGCGAAATCGAACTCGGCGACATCATCATTGCGCTCGAAACCATGCAGCGTGAAGCGGCCGAAAAGGGAATTCCGCTGCGCGACCATTTCTGCCACCTGTTTACCCACGGCATTCTGCATCTTCTCGGTTTCGACCACATCGAAGACGACGAGGCGGAATATATGGAAGAATTCGAAATCAACATTCTCAAACGCTTAAACATCAAAAATCCCTACGGAGAAGATTAAAACACCATGACGGAAGAAAATCACAAAGAATCTATCTGGCGCCGTTTCAAAAGTCTGTTCGGCGGCAAACAGCAGGAAACCGTCCGCGAAACCATCGAGGACCTGATAGAGGAAGCCAATTCCGAAGGAGACTGCCCTTTCAGCGAACACGAGCAGTTGCTTTTAAATAACATTTTGTACCTTAAAGACAAAAAATGCTGCCACGCCATGATTCCCCGGGCCAACATTATCGCCTTTCATAAAGACGGAACGGTTCGCGAACTTGCCGAACTGATGGTAACCCGCGGGCACTCCCGCATACCGATTTACGGCGATTCTCTTGACGACATTCTGGGCATCATCCATATCATCGATCTGGCCAAATGCCTACTCAAAGGCGAAGGCGACGTAAAAGTCGAAGACGTCGTCAACCGTGAGGTCAAATTCGTTTCGCCGTCCATGCGGGTCTTGGACCTGCTGCGCGACATGCAGGCCAACAAAATCCACATGGCTATGGTTATTGACGAATACGGCGGCATTGACGGGCTGGTTACCATTGAAGACCTGCTCGAGGAAATCGTCGGCGACATCGAAGACGAATACGACTTTGAAGAACAACATGTCATCATGCTGCAGGATGAAGGGCTGATTATTGCCGACGCCCGCGCCGAACTGGAAGAAATAAAAGAAGCGGCGCATCTCGACCTTTGCAAAAATCTTGACTGCGACGAACTGGAAATTGACACGCTCGGCGGCTATGTTTTCCACATTGCCCAGCGCATCCCCGCCCGCGGCGAAGTCATCGACGGACCGGACGGTATCAAATTCCGCATTCTGGAAGTCGATCCCCGCCGTATCAAAAAAGTTATGATTGTCATTCCCAAACCGGGCAAAAAAGAAAACGGCAATGTTGAATAAACTGCCCGCATACCATAAAACCATATGCCTGGCGGCCGGTTTGCTCGGCGTTGCCGCCCTGCCGCCTTACTATGTTTTTCCGGTTTTGTTTGTTTCATTCGGCCTGCTTTTGTACTTCATGGACAAATCCGCAACGCCCAAACAAGCTTTTGCCTGCGGCTATTGGTTTGGTTTCGGCTGGTTTGCCTGCGGCCTTTCCTGGGTCGGCAACGCCTTGCTGATAGACGCTGCCGCTTTCGGATGGCTTTATCCGCTTACGCTGCTGGCCGCCGGCGCCTTTTTCGGCCTGTTTGCAGGCATTCCCGCCGCATTGGCCTGGTATTTCAAAAACACCTATGCCCGCTGGCTGGCTTTCGCCTCTTTTTGGGTAATTTTGGAATGGATACGCAGTTTCATCTTTACCGGCTTTCCGTGGAACCTGCTCGGTTCTGTTCTCGCTTTTGACGACAGGGGGCTCCAGCTGGCTTCGTTTTTCGGAACCTACGGCTTGTCGCTGCTGGTGCTTCTCTGCGTTTCGGCGCCGACACTGATTGTCATCCGCCGCACCAAAGCTTCCGTCGCGGCCGCAGTCGGTCTCATTGCCGGCTGTACGGCTGTGGTCTGGATCTACGGACAACAGCGGCTGAAACTTTTTCCGCGGGAAACCTCGGACATTATCATTCGCATCGTTCAGCCGAGCATACCCCAAACCATGAAATGGGATGCCGCATCTCTGGAAAAAAATTTTTTCGAATACATCAGCCTCAGCCGCTCCAAACCGCTGGACGACGTCGATTTCGTCATCTGGGGTGAAACCGCGGTCCCCTATGCGCTGGATATTGAACCCGGCTACAGGGAACTTCTGACAGCCGCCGTACCCCCGCGCGGTTATCTGATTACCGGACTTGTACGCTACGAATTCACGGCTGCGGACAGATATCGGCCTTTGAATTCAATGTTCATCATTGACAAACAAGGCGAAATCGTCGATTTCTACGACAAAAGCCACCTGGTGCCTTTCGGCGAATACATCCCGCTCCGCCGTTATCTTCCGGAATGGGTGCGCCCGGTTGCCAACACCGTCGCCGACTTCAAACCGGGCAAAAGCCACAAAACATTCAAACTGAAAGACTATCCCGCTTTCGGCGCACTAATTTGTTACGAAATAATATTTCCCGCTCAAATGGTAAACAGAAAAAACAAACCGCAGTTTCTGGTCAATCTGACCAACGACGGCTGGTACGGAACCAGCGCCGGTCCCTATCAGCATCTGGTTACCGCCCGTTTGCGCGCCGTAGAGGAAGGCATTGCCGTCATTCGGGCCGCTAACACCGGAATCAGCGCCGTAATTTCTCCTGCCGGCCAAACACTCGCCTCTCTGCCGCTGAATTATCGCGGAATAATAGACGTACCTCTTCCGGCAAAACTGTCAATTACGACCTTTTACGGGCAATATGGCAATATCGTCCCGCTTACATTCTGTTTTGTTAATATACTGCTGGCGTTTTTTTTAAGATATAAGTTGCACTAACGGTTTGAAAACAAGGCGTTAAGCGGCGCATCTCGCGAAAAACGCTCCGAATATAAAATATTATATAAAAAATCAGTTGACGAAAAGGCCATAAAATCCTATTTATATGTTATAGATTAATGAAAAGGAATAAACAATGACTGCAGACATCGTAAAAAAATCTAGCCGTGGTAGAACTCCGACCGGAGAGCCAAATCCGATTGATGTTCATGTCGGCAACCGCATCCGTTTAAGACGCACGCTGCTCGGCCTCAGCCAGGAAAAACTGGCTTCGCTGCTGGGACTGACTTTCCAGCAGGTGCAAAAGTACGAACGCGGCATGAACCGTGTCGGCGCAAGCCGTCTGTGGGACATCGGCAAAGTTCTCGAAGTTCCGGTTGGCTTTTTCTATGAAGACATGGATGAAGAAGTCGCCAAACAGAGCCCGCGCATGTTCTCCCTGCCGGACAGTACGCCGCTGACTCTCGCCGAAGAAACGGAAAATTTTGACGTAGACCCGATGCACCGTCAGGAAACCATTGAACTGGTCAAAGCCTATTACAAAATTCCCAACCGCAAAGCGGCAAAATGTATGTATGACCTTATTATTGCCATGTCAAAAACGACATACAACAACAGTCATGATGAGGATATGGAGAAATAATTTCTGCATATTTCACGAAAAAAGCTGGCTTTTCGCCGGCTTTTTTTATAACCTCGCCGTAACAGAAAACAAGAGGTTGACATGAAATATCTATTTACATCAGAATCCGTTTCGGAAGGACATCCGGACAAGGTCTGCGATCGCATATCAGATGCCGTCGTCGACCTATACCTGAGCAAAGACAATTCTGCCCGTACCGCAATCGAGACGTTGGCCACGACCAACCGGATTATCATTGCCGGCGAAACCAGCTGCGGCACCTACATCAGCCAGGCGGAAATAGAAGAAACGGTTCGGCAGGCCGTCCGCGAAATCGGCTACGATCAAAAAGGCTTCAGCTGGCAAACCGTCAACATCGAAAATCTGCTTCACCACCAGTCTTGCGACATCGCCCTCGGCGTCGACAACGACGGCGCCGGAGATCAGGGCATCATGTTCGGCTATGCAAAAAAAGAACCGGGCTTTGACAGCGCGTATATGCCGCTGGCCATTTACCTTGCCAGCCGCATTTTAAAAGATCTTGCCGACGCGCGGCATGCGGGAAAAATCCCCGGCATTGAACCAGACGCCAAAAGCCAGATAACCGTCGAATATGAAAACGGACGGCCGGTCGGCATTGCCAAAATTGTTCTTTCAACCCAGCACTCGGATAAACTTTCACAGGAAGAAGTCCGGGAAACGGCAAAAAAATACATCGCCCGCAACATTCCCGATGGCTGGATGCCTGAGGACAAAAACATTCTCGTCAACCCCACCGGTCGTTTTGTCATCGGCGGTCCCGACGGCGATACCGGCCTGACCGGCCGCAAAATTATCGTTGACAACTACGGCGGCTACGCGCCGCACGGCGGCGGTGCCTTTTCGGGCAAAGACGCAACCAAGGTTGACCGTTCGGCCGCCTATATGCTGCGTTATTTGGCTAAAAACGTGGTTGCCGCCGGACTGGCCGACGAATGTCTGTTGCAGTTGTCCTACGCCATCGGCGTTGCCGATCCGCTGTCTTTCTACATCAACTGCAACAATACGGCTCGGGTCGACGAACAAAAAATCCTTCGAACATTAAAAGAAATGACCGACCTCACGCCCAAAGGCATTATTAACCGGCTGCAACTCCGGCGGCCCATTTATACGCCAAGTTCCTCTTACGGACATTTCGGCCGCGAACCGCAGCCGAACGGTGCCTTTTCATGGGAAAAAACCGACTTAGCCAAGGAGTTAACCAAATGTTTCTGAGTGAAGCCCCAAAATTTTTCGGCCGCCGCAAAGGCCGTATTATCCGCAAAGCCAAAACAACGCTGCTTGAAGCCTTTCTGCCCGAAGTCAGACTTGCGGACGACTGCCGTTTTGACCGTCAAACCATGTTCGGCAAACCGGTTGACCGGGTATATTTGGAAATCGGTTTCGGCAACGGCGAACACTTGGCCGGACAGGCTCTCAGAAATCCGTCGGTCGGTTTCATCGGAGCCGAAGTCTTTCAAAACGGCGTCGCCAATCTGTTGAGTCTGATTACCGGTGTCAAAGAAGGAAGCAACCTGCCTGAAAAAATTACCTTAAGCAGCGGACGTCCAGACAATATTCGTGTTTACGACAATGACATGCGCCTGCTTTTTCCGCGCATTCCCGACGGCTTCCTCGACAGGATTTTCGTCCTTTTCCCCGACCCGTGGCCCAAAAAGCGCCACGCTTCCAGACGTTTCATCAACCCCGACAATCTGAAAGAACTGGCGCGGATTTTGAAAAAGGGCGGTACTCTGCGCGTCGCGACTGACCACAAGGTTTACAAAGGCTGGACCTTGCGGCAGCTGCACGAAAACCCGGACTTCCGCTGGACGGCAACCTGTGGCAACGACTGGAAACACGAACCGGCCGACTGGGTTGAAACCAAATACCAACGCAAAGCCATTCGCGAAGGCCGCCGCCCGGTCTTCCTGGATTTTGAACGGATATAAAGCCAATCCCGCATTAGCTTCCCGTTATACGAGTTTTTAATAAGAAGGATAGGTCGTAATCGTCGGCTGTATGTTCGGTTTCTCTATTTTGTCGATGTCCTCCGCCGGATATGATTGGACGTCATAAATACGCCCGCCGGATTCGTAAAGCGTATTTTGAATTTGCCGATTAACCTTCTGCGGCGTTTCATCCGAATTTATCGGCGGATTTTGCGGCAATGTTTCTGATACAGTCGGCGGACTTTCCACACTTGCAGGAACGGCACCCACGGGAGAAGCAGCCGGCGGCTGTCCGTTGTCCGCCGCAGATTCGAACCCGCCGGTATCTATCGGCTGTCCCATAATGTTTCCCTCATCGTCCCGAAAACGGACCACTGCGCTGTCATGTACGCCGGAAGCCGTCTCCGAAGCGCCGTAAATTATCGTTGACGGCTCAGCGGCATACGCTTCCGAATTAACGGCACAAAACGCCCACAGAAAAAGCGCCGCATTTCTGATTGCCTCATTCATATCAACCTCTCTGCTGATTAGAATTCCGCTTTAAGAAATAGGCGCTTTCTGCCAAAATCCAAGAGGGAAAGTTAAGAAGCCCGAGCTATCGAAACGACATTATCGTCAAGCAGACTGTAAGTGTCCTTGGCAATCAGCAGCTCTTCATTGGTCGGAATGACCAAAACCTTAACTTTTGAAGAAGGCGTGGTAATTTCAGCAGCCCTGCCGCGAATATGATTGGCCTCTTCATTCAGTTCAATTCCCAGAAAACCAAGCCGCTCACAGACTTTCTTGCGAATAAACGAAGAATTTTCGCCGATGCCCGCCGTAAAGATTATTGCGTCAACGCCGCCCAAAACGGCCAGATAGGCACCGATATACTTAATGAGGGCGTGCACGTAAACATCAACCGCCGTAATCGCATCCTGATTTCCTTCCAGATACTGTTCCTCAATGTCACGCAGATCCGTATAACCACGGGTCAGACCATACCAGCCGCTTTCCTTGTTCAGCATGGCATTAACCTCATCAGCGGTCATATTCTGGGTTTTCATGATATGCAACGGAATATACGGATCAATGTCGCCGCAGCGGGTACCCATAATCATGCCGGCCATCGGCGTAAAACCCATTGACGTGTCAACCGAACGGCCGTTCTCAATCGCCGTTACCGAAGCGCCGCCTCCCAGATGGCAACTGATGAATTTTCCCTCATGACCAAGCATTTTGGCCGCCTCTTCGGCAACATACTTATGAGAGGTTCCATGGAAACCGTAACGCCGGATTTTGTGCTTTTCATACTGTTCAAGCGGAATGGCATACAAAAAAGCCTCTTTCTTCATACTCTGATGAAAGGAAGAATCAAAAGTCGCCACTTGTTTGACTTTCGGCAGCAGTTCGGTAATGGCATCAATTCCGTACAAAAACGCGGCGCCGTGCAGAGGCAGCAGATCGCCGGCCTCACGGGCCTTTGCCAGAACATCTTCGTCAATAGCCACCGACTTGTCAAAATACTCGCCGCCGTGCCCCATCCGATGTCCTACGGCGTCAATCTCTTCCACGCTCTTAATCGGCCCGGCAAGCAACATGTTCAAAACTTCTTTAATCGCCTCGATATGATTATGCAGCTCAACGTCCTTAACCAGCTTTTCATTTTCGTCAACCGACATGCTGACGCGTGAACCGCTGATGCCGATACGTTCGGCCATTCCTTTGGCAACAACCTGATGACTTTCTCCGTCCATATTAAACAGCTGATATTTAACGGTGGTCGAACCGGAGTTCAGAACGAGTATCTTCTTCATAAATGCTTTCCTGTACTTGTTGTCGGAATAAAAAAACGTGGCGTCATCATAATGACACCACGTTCTTATGCCATAAAATCAGTTATTAGTCAAGTTCACTGTATCCTGGGCTATCGCCAGTTCCTCATTGGTCGGAATGACAAAAGCCCTGACTTTTGAATCCGGCGCGGTAATTTCGGCAAAATCGCCGCGCTCGTTGTTTTTGGCTTCATCAACCTTAATGCCCAGATAAGCCAGACGTTCCAAAACCAGCTTGCGCACAATCGGCGAATTTTCGCCGACGCCGGCCGTAAAGACAATTGCATCGACGCCGCCCAGCGCCGCAATATAGGCGCCGATATACTTGACGATGTTATAAACATAAACCTGCATGGCTTCCAAAACTTTCGGCTCTCCGCGATTGTAGGCGGCTTCAAAGTCGCGGGAGTCGCTGTAGCCGGTCAGACCGTATTTGCCGCTCTGCTTGTTCAGCATCTCGTTGACTTCGTCCGGAGTCAGCTTCTGGGTCTTCATAATATACAGCGGGATATAAGGATCAATGTCGCCGCAGCGGGTATCCATCACAATGCCGGCCAACGGCGTCATACCCATCGACGTGTCGATGCACTTGCCGTCCTTAACCGCGGTTATCGAAGCGCCGCTGCCGATGTGGCAGGTAATTATCTTCGATTTTTCCCCGACGATTTCCGCAGCCTTCTGCGCCACAAACTTATGCGACGTGCCGTGTGCGCCGTAACGGCGGATTTTGTAGGTCGTACGCTGCTCTTCAGGCAAAGCGTAGATATAGGCCTCCGCCGGCATCGTCTGATGAAACGCGGTGTCAAAAACCACAACCTGCGGCACCGACGGCAGTTCCTTCATGACCGCACGAATAACCAACGCTGCCGACGGATTGTGCAGCGGCGCCAGCGTCGAAAGCGATTCGATGTCTTCGATCACTTTCTCGGTAACGACAACCGAACCCTTGAAAATCGAACCGCCCTGAACAATACGATGGCCGATGGCCGAAATCTCGTTCAGATTTCCGATAACGCCGTCGGTCAGCAGTTTCATGACTTCGTTCAGCGCCGTTTTATGATCGGGCAAATCTACCTTGACCTCCTTTTTGTCGCCGTTGGCATATTTGATACCGACAAACGAAGCGTCGCGGCCGATACGCTCGGCATTGCCTTTGGCAACAACTTCATAGCTTTCGCCGTCAACGTTAAACAGCTGATATTTCAGCGTAGATGAACCGGAGTTCAAAACGAGTATTTTCTTCATCACTAAGTCCTTAATGTTAAAATAAAAAAGAGAAACGGGCGGAGTAAATTTACCCCGCCCTATCGCAAAAACTTATTTCTGAGCCTGAATACAGGTAATCGCAATCATACCCACAATATCTTCGACCAAAGCGCCGCGGGACAGGTCGTTGACCGGCGTTCAAACCCTGCAGCATCGGACCGTAAGCTTCGCAGCCGCAAATGCGTTGCAGCATTTTATAACTGATGTTGCCCGAGGCCAAATCGGGAAAGACCAGAACATTGGCTTTGCCGGCAACTTCGCTGCCCGGCGCCTTCTTCGCGCCGACAACGGCGTCAAGAGCGGCATCAGCTTGCAATTCGCCGTCCAGTTTAATGTTCAGACCATTATAATCGGGGTCGTTTTTCAAAGCCTCCAAAGCAATCTCCGTCGCCCGGCGAACCTTGTCAACCTGATCGCCTTTGCCGGAGCCCTTAGTCGAAAAAGTCAGCATCGCGACTTTCGGCTCCATGCCGAACTTAACGGCATTTTTGGCAGCCTCGAGTGCCGTATCGGCCATTTCCTTGTCCGTCGGGTCAATGATAATCGCGCAGTCGGCAAGAATATACGGCTTGTCGTTATGAACCAAAATCAGCAGCGACGAAACGCTGGCGCCTTTTTTGGCTGATTTGATAATCTGCAGTGCCGGACGAACCGTATCGGCCGTTGAATGGTTGGCTCCGGAAACCATGCCGTCGGCGTCGCCCGCCTTAATCATCAGCGTTCCGAAATAATTGGGGTTTAAAACGGTCTTTGCCGCTTCCTCTTCGGTCATACCCTTTTCCTTGCGCAGTTCATAAAGGAGCTTGGTATATTTTTCGAGATTTGCCGATTTGGCAGGATCGACAAGTTCAATGTCTTCCAGGCTCCAGTTATGTCCGGCAAAATGTTTTTTTACCGATTCGACATCGCCGAGAATGATGACCTTCGCGGCTTTTTCGGCCGTAATCAAATGAGCGGCTTTCAAAATACGCTCATCTTCGCCCTCGGGCAGAACAATGGTTTTAACGTCTTGTTTTGCCCGCGCAATCAGACTATTTAAATAAGCACTTTCTAACATGGGATACCCCTTCATGATTAAGTTTAAAAAGAATTATCCATAATAAACAACGCCTGAGCGCAAAAGTCTATAAAAACTTTTGCTTTTTGCGGCAAAATATTATACTATCGGCTTAAATTTTATGATAATTGACGTCATTCAAAGGAAAAAACGATGGAAAGAACCCTCTCGATAATCAAACCGGACGCAACCTCGCGCAACATTACCGGCAAGGTCAACGCCATGATTGAAGAAGCCGGGCTGCATATTATCGCCCAAAAACGGATTTTGCTTACACCGGAACAGGCCGAGGAATTTTACGCCGAACACAAGGACAAGGCGTTCTTTACCAGCATGATCGAACAGATGACTTCCGCCCCGGTCGTCGTCCAGATTCTCGAAGCGGACAACGCCATCGCCCTCTATCGCAAAATCATGGGCGCCACTAACCCCGCCGTTGCCGAAGAAGGAACGATTCGCAAAACCTTTGCCCTTTCCATTGACAAAAACACCGTCCACGGCTCGGATTCGGAAGAAAGCGCCAAGCGCGAAATCGAATTTTTCTTCTCCCATATCGAAATCGTCGGTTAGGGAGTTCCGCCGTGTTCCGCATCAGAGCTGCCCTTATCGCTTTTTTTTGCCTGTTTTCGGCCTCTGCCGCCGGTGCCGGCGACATGACCTACAATGCCGAAATTACCGTTGACGTTACCGCCGAAAACGCTTCCGTCGCCAGAGAAAAAGCCATGACCGAAGCCAACCGGCAGGCGTACACCGCCGTTGCCAAACGCGTTACCACGGCCGACGGCGTCCGCCGCCTTAACGAGCTTAACGACGCGCAGATTCTGAACTTCATCAAAGAAGTTTCGATTATTTCCGAAAAAGCCTCCAACGTCCGCTACATTGCCACGCTTAATGTTGCCGTCAACGAACATATTCTCAAAACCTACATGCAGGAAAACGACATTCCCTTTGTCATCGGTTCCGTCGCCAACATTCTGATTATTCCGACCTTTAGGGAGTTCAAAACCGATGCGCCTATGCTCTGGGAAGCTGACAACCTCTGGCGCAAGGCCTGGGAACAGAATCCCCGCGCCATCGGTTCGGTCAGGTTCTTCAGCATTCCCGCCAACGGCTCAAATTATGCCGCCCTTGATGCCGAAAAGGCGCTCCGCATGGACGGTATGGCTCTCGACAAGATAGCTTTTATCAACAACACCAAAGACATTTATGTCGCCGACGCCGTATATAATGGTATCGAAGGACTGAACGTCACGCTCTATTCATACCGCGACGGCCGGGAAGAAAGCGTTTCCGTTCCGGGCGACCGTTCGCCGCAACTGTTCATCGACGCCATCAACCAGATTAGCGACCACATTTACAATCAGATAAAAAAACAAAACGTCGTCGACCGCCAGAGCAAGTCTGAAATTACCGTGCTGTATTCCTACGCCTATCTGCGCGACTGGCTGATGCTTGAAAAACAGCTGAAGGAAATCGGCTATGTCAACGGCATTTCCACCGCAGCCGTCGGTTCGGGGAAAGTGCAGTTCAAAATTACCTACATCGGCGGTTTCGACAAGCTGCTGGAAGCTTTGCGCAGCAAATACTACAATCTGAAAAGCGCCGGCGATTTTTACATCATCGAAAAAATCTGAGAAAGGGAACGACCATGCCGATTACCCGCAAAAACAACCGCAACTGGATGTTCTGGCTGACTTTGTTTGTCCTGTTCTGCACCGCCGTTTACGCGCTGCGTTCGGTGCTGCTGCCCTTTGTCGCCGGCATTGTCATTGGCTACCTGCTCGATCCCTTTGCCTCCCGTTTCGAAAGATGGGGCATGAACCGCACGCTAGCCACCTTCCTGGTACTGTTTCTGGTCGCCATAATCGTTCTGCCGGCAATGGCTCTGCTCATCGGCGTCATCGATGAACAGCTGGGCCGTTTTATCAATGTCGTGCCGCAATACATCGGCTCGTTCCTGCGTAAAATCGAACCGTTCATCAACCGGCTGCATGAAAGCTTCCCAAACATGGAACCGGAAAAAATCCGCGAATACATGCGCAACAATCTGGCTAATACGCTCAAACTTGCCGGCAGCGTTCTGCGCGGCATCATAACCAGCGGCTTTGCCATTTTTAACCTGATTTCGCTGTTGTTGATTACGCCGGTCGTCGCGTTCTACATGCTGCGCGACTGGGACATGTTCATCGCCAAAGTCGACAGTCTGCTGCCTCGCAAGTCCAAGGCCTCGATTCGCGAACAGGCCCGCCAGATAGACCGCACTTTGGCGGGTTTCATTCGCGGACAGCTCAGCGTCTGTGTCATTCTGGGCACCTACTACTCGCTCGGCTTGTATCTCGTCGGACTTGACCTCGGTTTGCTGGTCGGTTTCATCGCCGGTCTGATTTCGTTCATTCCCTATGTCGGCAGCATTGTCGGTTTCCTGCTCAGCATCGGCATTGCCTTTGCCCAGTTCGATTCGCTGATGCCAATCCTGCAGGTGGTCTTGGTTTTTGTGACCGGCCAGTTTCTGGAAGGCAACTTCCTTACCCCGAAGCTGGTTGGCGAAAACGTCGGCCTGCACCCGGTCTGGGTTATGTTTGCCTTGCTGGCCGGCGGCGTTCTGCTGGGTTTTCTGGGCTTAATGATTGCCGTGCCGTTGGCTGCCGTCATCGGCGTTTTGCTGCGTCATGCGATTGAAAACTACAAGAAAAGCACTCTTTATCTGGACAGTTAAAACCATGCGCCGCCTGATCTCTTTTATCCTTCTTATCGCCGTCTTCTGGGGCGGCTGGCAGCTGTTCTGTATCAGGCCCGGCCGCAGAAAGAGGCCGTCGTTACCATCGGCGCAACGCTGCCGCTCAGCGGCACAAACGCCGAAACCGGACTGGCTGCGCAGGATGCGCTTAATCTGGCGCTGAAAGAATGGAACAGCCGGCAAAACCGCTACAGATACCGAATATTCTATTTGGACGATTCGGGCAAAGCGGAACAGACGCAAAAAAATCTTCTTACCCTGTTGGAAAAACAAAACGCCGCGGCCGTAATCACATTGTGGACGCCGGCTGCCGAAGAAGCAATTCCGTTGGCCGGCAAGTTCCGGCGGCTTCACTTTACCTGCGCTTTCGGCAGCGGACTGAGCGACGGCCTGTACAATTTCAACCATTATCTTTCCTACCACACCGACAAGTTCACCGACAACTTCCGTCAGGCGGCGGGAAAACTGCCCGCATCCTGTTCTTCCAACCTGTACGATGCGCTCGGGCTGCTGATTTTCGCCTATGAAAACACGCCGCCGGACTGGGGACGCAGCCTTCCCTCTGCCGAACGGGTTTCACGCAGCCTGCACAAAATATTCAACCATGCTTCCGCTTCGGGACAGATACGCATCGCGCCGAACGGTACCGTCCTTCCGGCTGAGGAACAGCCATGAAAAAACTGGCTTTGCTGCTTACAATTCTGGCTCTTGCCTTTCCGGCTCAGGCCGTCGAAATCGGCGACATCTACTACAGCAACAAAAGTTTCAGCTCAACCCCCGTTGACGGACTGCTGCCAATCGGCATCGTCTGGCAGGTTAACGATGCCGGAAACGGCGGCCTGATTGTAGCGTTGGAACAACCGGGATCCAAAAACTGGGAACGGGCCAAAACCTACTGCCGTCTGTACCTGACTCGCGGCACCAAAGCCGGCGACTGGTTTATGCCCGATTTTTTACAGATGTTCCCGATTGACAAAATGCAGAATCGCCGCATCAACGCCCGCACCTTTCTGCACATTAACGACCGTCTGGCACTCGTTAAAGAAGCCCGGGCGTTGAAAGAAGATGTCTACATGACTTCTTCCGATTATGCCGACGACAAAAAAACTGCCATCGGCATCAATCTGACCACCGGCGAACTCGTCAAACTCAAAAAAAAGGGGCGGCACGCCTTTCGCTGCATGATGTCTTTTTAAACCGCGGTTTTTATACAAAAACGCGGTTTTTTTAAGGAATATTTTAGATATTAAACTTATGATGGGTTTCATGATTACCAGCAAAAGGAACCCGCTATGCTTATGCAATTGACCGACTTTTTCAATTCCCTGCCGCTCAGAGGCGTTCTCGCTTTCTTTGCCGCTCTGTTTCTGAGCCTCGCCTGCGGCGAAAAGCTGATTGGCTTTCTGCACCGTCATCAGGCTAAAGGACAACCTATCCGCGAAGACGGGCCGCAGAGCCACTTGCTGACCAAAAAAGGCACGCCGACCATGGGCGGCCTGCTCATACTGGGATCCGCCATTGTCAGCATGCTGCTTTTTGCCGATTTACACAATTCCTTCGTTTGGATAAGCATTCTGGTTCTGCTGGTCTACGGTTTGACCGGTTTTGCCGACGACTATGTCAAAGTTACCAAACAGACTGCCAACGCCATGACCGCCAAAATGAAACTTTTTCTCCAATTTACCACTGCGCTGGCCGCCGTCTGGGTCATTACGCAGTCTGCCCCCGAAACCGGACGCTTCGAGCTGAGCTTTCCCTGGTTTCGCAGTCTGGCGCTGAATCTCGGCTGGTTCTACGTTCCTTTTGCCATGATTGTCATTGCCGGCGCCTCCAATGCCGTTAACCTGAGCGACGGCCTTGACGGCCTGGCTTCCGGCCTGCTGATTGTCTCTTTTCTGGTTTTTGCAGTCATCGCCTATGTCTGCGGCACGGAAATGTCTGCCGCCGTCGGCCTGATGCCGGTTGCGCATTCGGCCGAAATTGTCGTTGTCTGCGCCGCGGTTGTCGGCGGCTGCGTCGGTTTTCTGTGGTTTAACGCGCCGCCGGCCAGGGTCTTCATGGGTGACACCGGTTCTCTGGCGCTGGGCGCGCTGCTCGGCACCGTTTCGGTCATGACCCGGCACGAAATTCTGCTGGCCGTCGTCGGCGGCGTTTTCGTCGTCGAAGCCCTGTCGGTCATGATTCAGGTGGCCTACTTCAGAAAAACCGGCCGGCGTTTTTTCAAAATGGCGCCTGTTCATCATCACTTCGAACAGCTCGGCTGGAAAGAAACCACCGTTGTCGTCCGTTTCTGGATTGCCGCGTTTATTCTCGGCGTTCTCGGCCTCACGTCGCTCATCGTTCTGTAGGAGGATCGGCGCGTGATTTCCTTTTCGAGAAACAGCCGGAGCATAATCGCCAACTGGTGGTGGACCGTTGACAAGGTTCTGCTCACTCTGGTTACCGTCATCATCCTCATCGGCATTTTCTTGAACTTTTCAGCCAGCCCGGCCGTAGCCAACCGCATTGGCGTCGGCAGCTTTCATTTCATCAAAAGGCAGCTGCTTTTTCTGCCCGTCGCCTATATGCTGATGGTTTTCCTTTCGATGCAGAATCTCAAAACCATCAGGCGCGTTGCCATCCTTGGCTATACCGTTACCATTCTGCTGATGATTGCCACGCTCTTCTGGGGCGAGGAAACCAAAGGCGCCTCACGCTGGATCCACATCCTCGGCTTCTCACTGCAGCCGTCCGAATTCATCAAGCCCTGTTTTGCCGTTGTCGCTGCCTGGCTGTTTGACGGCCAGCAGAAATATCGCGATTTTCCGGGCAACATTCTCTCCACCTGCCTGTTTGCCTTCACACTGATACTGTTACTGCTTCAGCCCGACGTCGGCATGTCGATTGTCGTTTCGGTCATCTGGCTGTTTCAGTTTTTTCTGGCCGGGCTGTCATTGCTTCTGGTAACCGTTTTGGGCATCGTCGGCATCGGCATGCTCGTTACCGCCTATTTTACCTTTGACCACGTTCACACCCGTGTCCAGCAGTTTCTGGATTCGGAAAACAATCTGAGCTATCAGGTTCGCAAATCGCTGGAAGCTTTCCAGAGCGGCAGCATTTTCGGCCGCGGCCCGGGCGAAGGCATTGTCAAACTGAATATTCCCGACGCGCATACCGACTTTATTTTTGCCGTCGCCGCCGAAGAATTTGGCTTGCTTTTATGCCTGATTATAGTAGGCTTGTATGCAGCGGTTGTAATTCGTTCGATGCTGATTTCCATGAAGGACAACAACCTGTTCATCATTCTTTCGGCATCGGCGCTGTCGGCCTCTTTCGGTCTGCAGGGAATCATCAACATGGCGTCTACCCTGCACCTGATGCCGACCAAAGGCATGACCCTGCCTTTCATATCTTACGGCGGATCGTCATTGCTGGCCACGGCTCTGGGAATGGGCATGCTCTTGGCCATTACTCGTAAAAATGTTCATGCGGAGGACAAAGATGTCGGCGACTAAAAAAGGCAAAAAAACTCGGAAACCCCTGATTATTCTCACGGCCGGCGGCACCGGCGGCCATGTTTATCCGGCCGAAGCGCTGGCTGACGAACTGCTGCGCCGCGGCTATCGCGTCGAACTGATAACCGACAGCCGCGGCAAAGACAATTACAAGGGCCGCCTCGGCGAAATTCCCAATCATGCGGTTCTGGCCGGCGCTCTGGTCGGCAAATCCCGCCTGTTCAAAATCAAAAGCCTGATTAAGACTGCCGTCGGCGTTCTGCAGGCCGGACGCCTGATTTTCAAAAAGAAACCCGCCTGTGTCATCGGCTTCGGCGGCTACGCTTCTTTCCCAAGCTGCATGGCGGCCATTCTGCTCGGCACCGACCTGGTCATTCATGAACAAAATTCGGTCATGAGCCGAACCAATCGCTTTCTCTCAGCAAATACGCCGCCCTCATCGCCCAAAGTTTCAAAAAGGTAAAATATACGCCGGCCGGCATTAAAACCATTCTGACCGGAATGCCCATCCGCAAAACCATTGCCGAAGTCCGCGAAATTCCGTTCCCCGCGCTCGGCAAAGAGGACAAATTTCAGATTATGGTTCTCGGCGGTTCGCAGGGCGCCAAAATCTTCGGCGACGTTGTTCCCGAAGTCATAAAAAAGCTGTCGCCCGCGCGACGGAAAAAAATCCGCATTTTCCAACAATGCCGCGAAGCCGATGTTGAAAACGTCAAAACCGCCTATGACGGTTGCGGCGCCGAAGTGACCGTATCGCACTTTTTCAACAACATGCCGGAACTTTATGCCGGCACCCACCTCATTATCTCTCGCGCCGGCGCATCTTCCGTTTCCGAAATTGCCGCGGTCGGCATTCCTTCGATTCTGGTGCCCCTGCCGATTGCCGCCGACGATCACCAAACCGCCAACGCCCGGGAAATCGGCGACGCCAAAGCCGGTATTGTTCTCAAACAGAAAGACTTTACGCCGGCCAGACTGGGAGAGCTTCTCAAGGACCTGATGTCTTCCCCCAAAAAACTGTCGCAAATGTCCGAAAACGCCAAATCGGTCGGCATTACCGACGCCGCCGTCCGTTTTGCCGACGCCGTCGAAAAGAAATTCTTTCCCGTCCGTAGGAGAAAAACAATGTTCGGCCTGAAACTGTTTAAGAAAAATTTGCTCAACCTTCTCCCCGAAGTCCGTGGAAAATATACCCCCAACGTCAGACTTGCCAAATATACCTGGTTCGGCGTCGGCGGTCCGGCCGAAGTTCTTTACACCCCGGCCGATGCCGAAGACCTCAGCCACTTTCTCAAAAACAAGCCCTACAACCTTCCCGTCTGCGTCATCGGCGGCGGTTCAAATCTGCTGGTCAGGGACGGCGGCGTTCCCGGCGTTGTCATCAGGCTCGACAGCCCCGGCTTCCGCAAAATATCTTTCGGCGAAAATACCGTTACCTGCGGCGCCGGCGTTAAAAATGCTGAACTGAAAAAAATCATGCTCGACAAACAGTTCGGCGGCCTGGAATTCCTATGCTCGATTCCGGGCGTTGTCGGCGGCTCGGTCAAAACCAATGCCGGCTGTTTTGGCTGTTCGGTCGGGGACGTTATCGTCGAAGCGGAAATTATCGACGGCGTCGGCGAAATTAAAACCGTACCCGTCGGCGATTTGCTCCTCTCCTACCGTAGCAGTTTTTTTCCCGACGACTGGATAATTCTCAGCATCACGTTCCAAACTTCTCCGGACAGCACTGAAAATATCAGAAAAAAACTTGACGAGCAAAAAGCCTACCGGATGAAAAATCAGCCTTACAACCAGAAAACGGCCGGTTCGACATTCAAAAACCCCGAAGGCCTCCGTGCTTGGGAACTCATTAAGAAATCCGGCTGTGCCGGTTTACAGGTTGGCGGCGCCAAAGTTTCCGACATCCACTGCAATTTTTTGATTAATACCGGCAAAGCCACTGCCGCAGATATTGAAACGCTCGGCGAAACCATCATCAAAAAAGTCCGTGAAGAAACCACCGTCACGCTGGAATGGGAAATTAAACGTCTGGGAATCAACAAGTGACAATGACCGACAAAGCCGAAAACAGCTCTGAAGCCAGGAAACCGGTTCTGCCGCCCGATAACCGCGTTTCTTTGCCGCGCGAATGGCCCTTTCGGCTGCTTGGCAATGCCCTCATACTGGCTCTGGTTTTTCTGACCGCTTTTCTTACCGTTACCGTCCGTACCAACCTGGTCGGCAGACAGATAGACAGCCTTACTGAAGAGTTCTACGTTCTGACCTCTAAACTCGGTTTTACGCTGGATGATATCCTGATTGAAGGAAGAAAGAAAACCTCGCGCCGCGCCGTCATGGAAGTGCTTGGTCTCAAACGCGGCGACAATATTCTGAGTCTGGACTTAAACGATCTTAAAAACAGAATCGAAACCCTGCCCTGGGTACGCCGCGCCGACATCCGCCGCAGCTACTTTCCGAATATTCTGCACATCAGTCTCGTTGAACGCAAAGTCGCTTCCATCTGGCAGATATCCGAAAAATTCCACCCCATAGACACCGAAGGAAACGTCATTAACGCGCCGTTCCGTCCTTCCCGGCCGATCTTGCTGATTGTCGGCGAAGAAGCCCCTGAGCATATCAACGAATTGCTCGAAATCATAAAAAAAAGACAATGACATCTGGCCGCGGGTCAAAGTCGCCAACTTTATCTCCAAACGCCGGTGGAACCTGATTCTGGATGACATTGAAAACGGCATCACTGTCAAACTTCCCGAAGAACGTCGGGCAAGCATGGAAAAAATTGGTAAAATTAGACCGGACACAAGGTATTCTTAAACGTAAATTAACTTTCATCGATTTAAGATTAAAAAATAAAGTCATTGTCAAACTCGGCAAAATGACCGATGACGAACGCAAAAAACTGAAAGAAAACAACGCGGATAAACCAAGGGGAGCATAACGTGACACATTCGTTCAACCGGCTGACGACTATCGCCGCTTTAGATATCGGATCATCTAAAGTCTGCTGCGTTATCGCCAAAATCAGCCGCGACAAGCGAATTAACGTCGTCGGTTACGGTTACAACGCTTCCAAAGGCATTAAAAACGGCATCGTTACCGACATCAATCAGGCAACCCTCTCCGTCTGCAACGCAGTCGAAACCGCCGAACAAATGGCCAACGAACGCATTGACCGCATCATCGTCAACATCTCCGGCGACAAAATCAAAAGCATCGTCAAGGATGCGACCATTGCCATCAACAAAAACCGTCCCGTATCCGAAGCGGATATTACCAAAGTCATCGAAAAGGGAATTAATAAAATCAATGTCGACGAACACGAACTGATTCACTGCCTGCCAACCAGCTACCGTCTCGACATGGGCGACGAGATCAAAGATCCGCGCAATATTTTCGGCGAAAGCCTTTCGGTTGACATACTGCTCGGTCTGGTTCCCGAAATCCAGTACCGCAACCTCTCCACCGTAATTGAAAACGCTCATCTCGAAACTGCCGAAAAAGCCTTTTCCGCCTATGCTTCAGGACTTTCCTGCCTGGTCGAAGACGAAAAGGAAATCGGCGCCACCGTCATCGACATCGGCGGCGGCACCACCAGCATTGCCAGTTTCAAACACGGACATCCGATTTACTTCTCTTCCATCGCCGTCGGCGGCAACAACGTTACCAACGACATCGCCTGGGGACTGACCACTTCCTTTACGCACGCCGAAAGGCTGAAAACCCTGCACGGCTGCGCCTTCCTAACTCAGGCCGACAAGGAAGAAACCATCAACGTCTATCCGGTCGGCGAGGAAGACGACAGCTCCATCAAGCAGGTTCCCAAATCGGAACTCATCAGCATTATCACGCCGCGGATTGAAGAAATTTTCGAACTCGTCAACCAAAAACTCGGCGAACACGGCCTGCGTGACATATCCAGCCACCGCGTCGTCTTAACCGGCGGCAGCAGCCAGCTTTCCGGCATTCGCGAAGTTGCGTCCATGGTGCTTGACAAACAGGTTCGCCTCGGACGTCCGAAAAATATTCCCAATCTTCCGGACATTCTTTACAATCCGGCCTTTTCCACCGCCGTCGGCCTGCTTTCTTTCGCGCTTAACTACACAGAGAAGAAACCTGCCCGCACCACACAAAAACCGGCCAGCAGCAACGGCGCTTTCAGCCGCATTTTCGGCTGGCTGAAACAAAATTTCTAAAAATTATTTCAATTTGTTTTTTTAGTAACCAAAACTTAATTTCTTTTCCTTATTCTGAACTCAAGTTCAGTAAAATTTTGGAGTAAGAAATACGATGTCAATCAAATTAGCCGTACCGGAAAAAACTGTTATGCACCTGAAACCGCGGATTTCCGTCATCGGTGTCGGCGGCGGCGGCGGCAATGCCGTCAATAATATGATTGCGCAGAATCTGGAAGGCGTTGACTTTATCGTTGCCAATACCGACGCGCAGGCTCTCGCTCATTCCTCCGCCAGCCGCAAAATCCAGCTCGGACTTGAAACCACGCAGGGTCTCGGCGCCGGAGCCCGTCCGGAAATCGGTAAGCTGGCCGCCGAAGAAGCCCAGGAAGAAATAGAAAAAGAACTTGAAGGCGCCAATATGGTCTTTATTACCGCCGGCATGGGCGGCGGTACCGGTTCGGGTGCCGCACCGGTCGTTGCCAAGCTGGCCAAATCCAAAGGTATTCTGACCGTCGGCGTCGTTACCAAACCTTTCCAGTTCGAAGGCCGCAAACGTTTCGAAACGGCCGAAGCCGCCGTCGAAGAGTTTACCAAACAAGTCGACAGCATCATCATTATTCCTAACCAGAACCTGTTCCGTATTGCCGATAAAAACACCACGCTTGCCGACGCTTTCGTCATGGCCGATAACGTTTTGTACGCCGGCGTCCGTTCCATTACCGATCTGATGATGATGCCGGGTCTGATTAACCTCGATTTTGCCGACATCAAAAGCATCATGGAAGACAAAGGCAAAGCCATCATGGGCACCGGCGAAGCCGAAGGCGAAGACCGAGCCGTAAAAGCGGCTGAACAAGCCTTGTCCAACCCGCTGCTCGACGATTGTTCCATGCACGGCGCCAAAGGCGTCCTCATCAACATTACCGGCGGTCAGGACATTACCCTTTTTGAAATCGACGAAGCGGCCAGCCGCATTAAGGAAGAAGTTGACGAAGACGCCAACATCATCTTCGGCTCCAGCTTTGACGAATCTCTGGCCGGCAAAATCCGCGTTTCCATCGTTGCGACCGGCATCGGCGAAAACATCGCCCGCCAGGCTCAGAGCAAACCTTTGATCAAACCGGGCTATCTTGAAGAAAGCTATGGCGGCGAAACCGTCATAACCCCGAACGAAGAGCTCGATTCCAATCTTGAAAAATTCTCAGCCACTAAAACGGAAGTCGCTGAAGATGTTAACGAAGTTATCGAGAAAGCCGAGATAATTTCCATTGAGCAGGAAGCTTCCGCGCCGGCGGAAGAAACAATCCAGAACGCCGTTCCCGATGATAAAATCGAAGATTTCGATTCGTTGGACCGTTCTTCGGTAATGAGCGAAATGCCCAAAGCCTCTTCCTTGTTCAAAGCTATTATTAACAAAACCGAAGACATCAATGCCGAAGCGCAGCTTGAAGGCATTCTGTCCTCCAATGAAAACAGCTTTACGGCCAAAACTTCGCTCCGCACGGTCGAAGAAGAGCCGGAATTATTCCCCAATCACAATCCCGCTCCGTTCTCCGCCCGCAAAAGCGAAGAGCCTGAGCAGCTGATTGTCAGCAGCGAAGAAGAAGAATATACCCCGACCCTGATTGAAAGGGTTACGGGTTTCTCCATCGCCAAAAGAAACCGAAAGAAACTAAAGGAACACGAACAGAAGTTTCAGGAGCCCGTGTCTCCGTCTTTCGCTGAGGACGATTACCGCGAGGAAGACAAACTGAATTTGGAAATTCCGTCCTTCCTGCGCCGTAAATAATCCCGAAAATTATTACGTTATAAACCTGAAAAAAGCGGAAATATATATTTCCGCTTTTTTATGCCTGTATCCAAACGACTGTCTGCCTTTTACCGGACATTAATCAGCGTTATCTCAACGCGGCGGTTTTGCTCGCGGCCGGCTGCCGTTGCATTGCTGGCAATCGGATTGCTGGAACCGTAGCCGTATACCATCAGACGCGAGGCGCTGACATCACGCAGTTTCAGATAATTGGCCACAGCCTGAGCGCGCTGCAGTGACAGCGTATTGTTATAAGCGGCGCTGCCCGTGCTGTCCGTATAACCGGCAACCTGAACCTTCGTCTTGTCAAACTCGTTAATAACTTTGGCAACCGAAGTCAGAATATTGTTAAACACCGGTTTGAAGACGGCGGAATCCGTATCGAAAGTAATGTTGCTCGGCATAATCAGGCGAACGTTGTCGCCGACTTTTTGCACCTGCACGCCGGTTCCGACCAATTCTTCACGCAGCCTGCGCGCCTGAATATCCATATAGCCGCCGACACTCGCACCGCCGACTGCGCCGATACCGGCACCAACCAGCGCACCCTTTTCGCCGCCGACCAATGCGCCGATGCCGGCGCCGGCCAGAGTGCCGATACCGGTGCCCCAGGCTGTCTTGGAAACCTTGCTCTCTCCTGTATACGGATCGGTTGCGCAGGCCGCCAGAAAGCAGACGGCAACTGCGGACAATATCAGTTTTTTCATCAGTTTTCTCCTTTGTTAACCTACTGAAACACTTTACGACATTCCCGCGCCAGCACAAAAGAAAAAACATTCACACACAAAAAAACGTTCTTATTCTTCGGGAACAAGAACGCTTTTTTTCACTTTTTCCAACGGTTTTTGACGGGAGGGCTGTTGTGAACAGTACGCACTCCCCAAAAAATAAAAACCAACACAAAAATAATCAATCCTGCTAACATAGCCTAATAGTTTAAAATGTCAGGCAGCAATCTTGATGCTGCTTAAAAAATCCCAAACCTCACCCCAGAAAAGGGCGCTGTTTTTGTAGTTCTCGATATCGCCGGAGCTGATTTCCTCTTTTTCCAGATTTTCCTGAAAAAGCCGGAACGAATTATCAGCTTTTCTGCCGACGTTGCCGAGCAGCAGGAGTCTCTTTTCCTCATCCAACGACAGATAATAAGCCTTGGCGGCCTCGGCGTTAAAATCCAGATTATTGCGGCGCACATGCAGTTTGCCGTCTCTGGTCATTGCCTCCAACATCCGTCTGGTTCTGATTTTCGCAACCTCCGTACCGAAAATTTCCCAAAACCGGCGTTCCCTGTCCAACCGTCCGCGGCGAAACAGCTGAATCAGCCCCGTTTTCCTTTGAGAAACCGTTTCGGCATAATGAGTCTCAAAGAGTTTTGCCAGTTTGCTGAGTTTGATAAGCATGTTGAGAGCCGCCGCATTGGCAAATTCAACCGCCGCATCAACATCAAAATCAACCCTGCAATAAGCAGACTGAGCCACATTTCCGCTGAGAACCGCTTCATTTTTCAGCAGTCTCTCCAGATACTTTTTGGTCTTCATAAGCACAAAATTAAGTGGTTTATATGATTTTTCGATTATCTCAAAAACTTTCACACTAATTGTGAAGAATAATAAAAAAATTCGGTTTTCCTTATACACTTTTTCTGGCGAAAATCAACAAAAAACGCTTAAGAACAATCTTAAGCGCTTTCTGTCAAAAAAAGTCAGCTTTGCCGTTTTTCAACAAACTTTCTTTTCAGTTCTTTAAGCCGCCGGACTTCCCAATGCCGTCTTTCGCTTTCCGCACGCAAAATCTTTTCGTCGAAGAGCGAGAGAACTTCCTCCGTCTTGTTCTCAAAATCAAATGCAGACACTTTTCCCAGCTTTCCAGCTCGGCAATCATGCGTTTCATGTCGGCAATCTGATGATTGATAATAACTTTCTGACGTTCTGCCGTCCGCCGAGCCGCAATCAGCTTATCCGCCAAAACAAAAATGACAATACCGCACAGCACAAGTACAACGGCAATATATTCCCCGCTGTTCATACCGCAGACGTTTCAGCGTTCTTCCTGCGGTTTCTGTTCTCAAGGCGGCATACCGCCGGCAAAGACGATAGATGTCAAGCTCTTTCAGTGTGTCGCCGTCCTGAATCTCCATATTCGAGATTCTGCGAATGTGACGAGCCATTTTGTCCTCAATTGCCATAAGCTCTTCGTCGGAAAATTCCTTCAAAAGCTCGCCGATAACCTTTTCCTGAAAATAGGCGCCGGCCTGCGATTCTTTCGTTTCAAACTCCGCCCTTGACTTCAAATCGTCGGTATTGACAACAAGTTTTTCCAAATACTTGATTTTCCAGTGCTGAAGCAGAACAAGGCCGATCAAGAAAAAAACGGCAATAAGTAAACCCAGATTCTCAATAATAAACTTTTCCATTGCAACAATATTTAAGTTAAACAAATTAATTTTTCTGACATATTAATCATTTTTCGAATTCTCATTTTAGACAAAAATATCAAAAAAGTCAAATTCAAATGTTCCGCACATACAAAAAAGGCTGAAGAGAATTTCTCTTCAGCCTTTTGCGGATTGGCACCACTGCTTATTCGGCAGGTGTTTCCTCTGCTGCCGGAGCAGCATCCTCATGATTGGCATGCTGTTCAAGCTGAGCCTGAGCCGCTTCTTCTTTCAAAGCCAGAATTTCCTTGTCATTCTGGGCAGCAACCTTCTTGAGAGCCCGCAGAACGGTACCGGTACCGGCCGGAATCAAACGGCCGACAATAACGTTCTCTTTCAGTCCGACCAGCTTGTCGACCTTGCCGGCAACCGCCGCTTCGGTCAGAACGCGGGTCGTTTCCTGGAAAGATGCGGCAGAGATAAACGACTTGGTCTGCAGCGAAGCCTTGGTAATACCGAGCAGTATCGGGTCGGCCTGAGCCGGCGTCCCGTTCTCGGCAATAACCTTGGCGTTTTCCGCTTCAAACACATCACGGTCAACCTGTTCGCCGATGAGGAACGTTGTATCGCCAGGAACGGTGACTTCAACTTTTCTCAGCATCTGCGAAACGATAACCTCAATATGCTTGTCGTTAATCTTAACGCCTTGCAGACGGTAAACGTCCTGAACTTCCTTAACCAGATATTCAGCCAGTTTCTCAACGCCCAGGACACGCAGAATGTCATGCGGAGCCGGCGTGCCTTCAACCAGCAAATCGCCTTTCTTGACAATGTCTCCGTCCTGAACAACCAGATGGCGTCCCTTCGGAATCAGATATTCAATCGGCTCGCCTTTCTTCGGCACAACGGTAATCCGCTGTTTGGCCTTATAGTCCTTGCCGAATTCGACCATACCGTCAATGTCGGAAATAATCGCCTGATCTTTCGGACGACGGGCTTCAAACAGCTCGGCAACACGCGGCAGACCGCCGGTAATATCCTTCGTCTTGGAGCTTTCTCTCGGAATACGGGCGATAACGTCACCGACTTTAACCTCGGCACCGTTGTCCACCGTCAGAATGGCGTCAACCGACAGATAGTAGCGGACTTCCTTGCCGTTGTCGAACGTAACCGGCTTGCCTTTGGCATCTTTCAGAACAATGCTCGGTTTCAGGCCGGCGCTGTTCGAACCCGAACGCCAGTCGATAACCACTTTGGAAACGATACCGGTCGTCTCGTCAACGCTTTCCTTAACCGAAACGTTGTTAATCAGGTCAACCAGCTCGACTTTACCTTCTTTTTCGGTAATAACCGGAATGGTAAACGGATCCCACTCGGCCACTTTCTGACCTTTCTTAACCTTGGAGCCTTCGGCAGTCAAAATCTTGGTGCCGTAAGGAACATGGTGGCGGGACTTTTCACGGCCGTTGGCGTCTTCAATAACGATTTCGCAGTTGCGTGACAGAACAATCGCATGACCGTCCTGATTGATGACCGAGTGATTGTTTTCGAGCTTCAGCACACCGGCAAACGGAACTTCAACCGAAGCCTGCTCGGCAGACTTGGAAGCGGCACCGCCGATGTGGAAGGTTCTCATCGTCAGCTGCGTACCCGGTTCACCAATGGACTGCGCGGCAATGACGCCGACCGCTTCGCCGATGTTAACCGGCGTACCGCGGGCCAGATCGCGTCCATAGCAGGCAGCGCAGACGCCGTTTTTGGTCTCGCAGGTCAGAACCGAACGGATTTTGACCTGTTCAACGCCGGCCTTCTCGACGACTTCGACATCGTTTTCGTCAATCAGCTTGCCTTTCTGAACCAGAACCTCGCCGGTTTCCGGATGCAGGATGTCTTCCTGAATGGTACGGCCCAAAATACGCTCGCCGATGGAAACGATGACGTTACCGCCGTCGACGACCGGACGGACAATAATGCCGCGTTCGGTACCGCAGTTGGTTTCGGTAATGACCACATCCTGAGCAACGTCAACCAGACGACGGGTCAGGTAACCGGAGTTTGCGGTTTTCAGAGCCGTATCCGCCAGACCTTTACGGGCACCGTGAGTCGAGTTAAAGTACTCAAGCACGGTCAGACCTTCTTTAAAGTTCGAGATAATCGGCTGTTCGATAATTTCGCCGCTCGGTTTGGCCATCAAACCGCGCATACCGGCCAGCTGGCGCATTTGGGCGGCGGAACCGCGGGCGCCGGAGTGAGCCATCATATAGACGGAGTTGATGTAGCCGTTTTCGGTCTTCGAAATGTTCTTCATCATTTCGTCGGCAATTTTATCGGTGCAGGCAGCCCAGATATCGACCACCTTATTGTATTTCTCACCTTTGGTAATCAGACCGTTCTGATACTGTTGCTCAAATTCCTTGACCTGAGCTTCGGTTTCGGCAATCAGTGTCTTCTTGGCGTCAGGAACGATAAGGTCATCCTTGCCGAAAGAAATACCGGCCTTACAGGCGTTGGTAAAGCCGAGCGTCATAATCTTGTCGACAAACAGAACCGTTTCTTTCTGGCCGCAATGGCGGTAAACGATATCAATAATCTCGGCAATTTCCTTCTTCTTAACCAGACGGTTGACCAGCGAGAACGGAACGTCCTTGTGCTTCGGCAAAATCTGCGAAACCAGAATACGTCCCGGAGTTGTCTCGACCAGACCGTACTTCAATTCGCCGTCATCGGCCATATATTCCATACGGCATTTGATTTTGGCATGCAGGTCAACAACCTTGGCGTCCAGAGCCATCTCAACCTCATTCGTATCGGCAAAGACTGAGCCTTCGCCCTTCAGACCGTCGGCATCATAGGTCAGGTAATAGATACCCAGAACCATGTCTTGAGTCGGAACGATAATCGGCTTACCCGAAGCCGGCGACAGAATGTTGTTGGTCGACATCATCAGTACGCGGGCTTCCAGCTGCGCTTCAACAGACAAAGGAACATGGACGGCCATTTGGTCGCCGTCGAAGTCAGCGTTGAACGCCGTACAAACCAACGGATGCAGATGAATGGCCTTGCCTTCGACCAGTACCGGCTCAAATGCCTGAATACCCAGACGGTGCAACGTCGGCGCACGGTTTAAGAGAACCGGATGCTCGCGAATAACCTCTTCCAGAATATCCCAGACTTCCGGACGCTCTTTTTCGACCATTCTCTTGGCCGCCTTAATCGTCGTCGCGTGGCCGTAAAGCTCCAGTTTGGCATAAACGAAAGGCTTGAACAGCTCCAGAGCCATCTTCTTCGGCAGACCGCACTGATGCAGCTTGAGTTCCGGACCGACCGTAATAACCGAACGGCCGGAATAGTCAACGCGCTTGCCCAGCAGGTTCTGACGGAAACGGCCCTGTTTGCCTTTCAGCATATCGGACAGCGATTTCAGCGGACGCTTATTGGTGCCGGTAATCGCGCGGGCACGGCGGCCGTTGTCAAACAAGGCATCAACCGATTCCTGCAGCATGCGTTTTTCGTTGCGGATGATAATATCCGGCGCATGCAGTTCCAGCAGTCTTTTCAGACGGTTATTGCGGTTGATGACGCGGCGGTACAAGTCGTTCAGGTCGGAAGTCGCGAAGCGGCCGCCGTCCAGCGGAACCAGCGGACGCAGTTCCGGCGGAATAACCGGCAGAACATCAAGAATCATCCACTCCGGTTTTGTATTGGAATCAATGAAATTCTCGATAATCTTCAAACGCTTAATCAGCTTTTTGCGCTTGGCTTCCGAAGCGTTGTCTTTCAGCTCTTCGCGAATGGCGTCTCTTTCAGCTTCCAAATCGATGGAGGCCAGAATTTCCTTCAAAGCCTCGGCACCGATGCCGGCGCGGAAAGAATCTTCGCCATACTCGTCAATGGCTTCCTGATACTGTTCTTCAGTCAGCAGCTCATTAACGCCCAGCGGTGTCAGACCCGGTTCAATAACGATGTAGCTCTCGAAATACAGAACGCGTTCCAGTGCCTTCATCGGGATATCGGTCAAAATCGAAATCCGGCTCGGCAGCGATTTCAGGAACCAAATATGAGCGACCGGCGCGGCCAGCTCAATATGTCCCATTCTCTCGCGGCGAACCTTGGGAAAGCGTGACTTCGACGCCGCACTTTTCGCAGACGACGCCGCGATATTTCATTCTCTTGTACTTTCCGCACAAACACTCATAGTCCTTGACCGGACCGAAAATGCGGGCGCAGAACAAACCGTCTCTCTCCGGCTTGAACGTACGATAGTTGATGGTTTCCGGCTTTTTGACTTCACCGTAGGACCATGAACGAATCTGTTCAGGAGAGGCGATTGAGATTTTAATTTGGTCAAAAGAATCTCCGGCGACCTGCTGACCAAAAAATTTCATAATATCATTCATGTAAACTAAACTCCTTTACCTTAAACTTCTTCGTTCAGCAATTCGACGTTCAGACACAGGGACTTGATTTCCTTGACCAGAACGTTGAAGGATTCCGGAATGCCGGCTTCAAATCCGTCATCGCCGCGGACAATTGCCTCATAAACCTTGGTACGGCCGTTGACGTCGTCGGACTTGACGGTAAGCATTTCCTGCAGCGTATAGGCGGCACCGTATGCCTGCAAAGCCCAGACTTCCATTTCGCCGAAACGCTGACCGCCGAACTGAGCTTTACCGCCCAGCGGCTGCTGGGTAACCAGAGAGTACGGGCCGACGGAACGGGCGTGCATCTTTTCATCGACGATATGGTGCAGTTTGATCATATAAATGATACCGACGGTAACTTTACGGTCAAACTTCTCGCCGGTACGTCCGTCATACAGGTCAATCTGACCCGACGTCGGCAAACCGGCCATCGACAGCATGCTGTTGATGTCGTCGCCGGTGGCACCGTCAAATACCGGTGTTGCCATCGGAACGCCGCGTTTCAGGTTGGAAATCATTTCCAGCTTTTCGGGTTCGCTTAACGGAACGATATCGTTCTTATACTGTTTGTCGCCATAAATTTTTCTCAGTTCTTCGTTGAGTTCGTCCATGGTCTTTTCGCCGCGCTTGTACTGTTCGCACATTTCGTTCAGCTGTTCGCCGAGTTCGCGTGCCGCCCAGCCCAAGTGGGTTTCCAGAATTTGTCCGACGTTCATACGTGACGGAACGCCCAGCGGATTCAGCACGATATCAACCGGCGTGCCGTCTTCCATATACGGCATGTCCTGCAACGGCAGAACACGGGAAATCGTACCCTTGTTTCCGTGGCGTCCAGCAATTTTGTCACCGGTTTGAATCTTACGCTTTGTCGCAATAAAGACTTTAACCATTTTCAGAACGCCGGGCAGCAGATCATCGCCGCGCTGTACTTTCTCAACCTTGTTGTCAAAGTGTTTCTGGATTCTTTCCAGACGGGCGTCAAATGCAGCGCCGAACTCTTCGATTTTAGCCATAACGTCTTCATCTTTGACGACAATCTTGCGCCACTGCGAAGAAGGCTGCGAAGCCAGAACTTCTTCGGTAATTGTCGAGTTCTTGGCAATGCCCTTCGGAGCATCAACCACAACCTGCCCCAACAGCATTTCTTTCAAACGTGCATCAAAGTTTCTGCGGATAATCGCAATTTCGTCATCACGGTCTTTGGCCAGATGCGAAATCTCTTCCTGCTCAATGGACAGGGCTCGTTCATCCTTCTCAACGCCGCGACGGGAGAAAACATGTACGTCAACGACAATGCCTTCGATACCCGGCTGAACGCGCAGCGACGTGTCGCGAACATCGGACGCCTTTTCGCCAAAGATGGCGCGCAGCAGTTTTTCTTCCGGTGTTACCGGCGATTCGCCTTTCGGCGTAACCTTGCCGACCAGAATATCGCCGGCCTTGACTTCAGCACCGATGTAAACGATGCCGGCCTCGTCCAGATTACGCAGAGCTTCTTCACCGACGTTCGGGATGTCGCGGGTAATCTCTTCCTGACCAAGTTTGGTATCGCGAGCCATCACTTCAAATTCTTCAATATGCAGAGAAGTGAAGACGTCGTCGCGGGAAACGCGTTCGGACAGCAGAATGGCATCCTCGTAGTTCAGACCGTTCCACGGCATAAAAGCAACCAGAACGTTCTTGCCCAGAGCCAGTTCGCCCATGTCGGTACACGGACCGTCGGCCATAATGTCGCCGGCCTTGACTTCGTCGCCGACCTTAACCAGCGGCACCTGGTTAATGCAGGTGTTCTGGTTCGAGCGGCGGAATTTCTGCAGCTTGTAAATTTCAACGCCCATATCGGCGCCGTTGCCTTCCTTGGAACGAACCACAATACGGTTGGCGTCAACCGCGTCGACGATACCGTCATACTTGGCAACCACAGTCGCGCCGGAATCCTTGGCGACGGCAGCTTCCATGCCGGTACCGACCAGCGGGGCTTCCGAACGCAGCAGGGGCACGCCCTGACGCTGCATGTTCGAACCCATCAGCGCACGGTTCGCGTCGTCGTTTTCCAGGAACGGAATCAAAGCGGTCGCAACCGAAACCAGCTGTTGCGGCGAAACGTCAATGAAGTCGATCTCTTCAGGATGGGCAAATTCAAACTCGCCGGCCTTGCGGCAGGCAATCAAATCGTTTTCGAAATGGCCGTCTTCCTTGACCTTGGCGTTCGCTTCCGCAATTTTGAACTTGCCTTCCTCATTGGCGGAAAGGTAAACGACTTCTTTGGTAACCACGCCGTTGACAACTTTGCGGTACGGACACTCAATAAAGCCGTATTTGTTGATGCGAGCATAAGTCGACAGCGAGTTAATCAGACCGATGTTCGGACCTTCCGGCGTTTCAATCGGACAGATACGTCCGTAGTGGGTCGGATGTACGTCGCGGACTTCAAAACCGGCACGTTCGCGGGACAGACCGCCGGGCCCCAGAGCCGACAAGCGGCGTTTGTGGGTAATTTCCGACAGCGGATTGTTCTGATCCATAAACTGCGACAACTGCGAAGAGCCGAAGAACTCGCGGATAACCGAAGCAATCGGTTTGGCATTGACCAAATCCTGCGGTTTGACATTGTTCAGAACTTCCGAGCTCATTCTTTCGCGAATGGCTCTTTCCATGCGCAGCAAGCCCATGCGATACTGGTTCTCCATCAGTTCGCCGACCGAACGGACGCGGCGGTTACCGAGATGGTCAATATCGTCTACTTCGCCTTTGCCGTCGCGCAACTCGACCAGACGTTTGACAATGCGCAGAATATCGTCTTTGCGCAGCGTCCGATAAGTATCCGGCGCGTCATCAAAAGAGATGTCCAGCGCAACGTTCATCTTTACGCGGCCGACCGAAGACAGGTCATAGCGCTCAATGTCAAAGAACAAACCCTTAAACAGCTGATCGGCAGTTTCATAGGTAGGCGGTTCACCCGGGCGCATAACGCGATAGATGTCAAGCAAAGCCTCTTCGCGGCAGTTGTTTTTGTCGGCTTCCAGCGTGTTTCTGATATACGGGCCAACATTAACACCGTCGATAAACAGGGTCTTGATTTCGCCAATCTTGGCTTTGGCAATTTTGTCAAGCAGCTCCTCGTTCAGTTCGGCGCCGGCTTCGGCGACAACTTCGCCGGTTTTGCCGTCAACCACATTGTTGGCCAAAAACTTGCCATACATCTGCTCCTTGGAAACGCTGTAAAATTCCAGCCCTTCGTCAGCCAGTTTCTGTGCCGAGCGCGGCGTCAGCTTTTTGCCTCTTTCCAGAACCACGTCACCGGTCTTGGCATTAACCAGATCAAAGTCAAACTTGACACCCTTCATACGTTCGGGAACAAACTTGGCCTTCCAGTTCTTCTTATCGGCAACATAGGTGTCGGCGTCATAGAAGTAATTGAGAATTTCCTCTTTGTCCATGCCTTTGACTTCGGAAGCGGTCGATTTTCTTACCGTCTTTGGCCTGTTTAATCTTCTCTTCCGTCTCCTTTGAGTACAGAGAATACAAAATGGAGGTTACCGGCAGCTTGCGGCGGCGGTCGATACGGGCATAAACCAGATCTTTGGCGTCAAATTCAAAATCCAGCCAGGAACCGCGGTAAGGAATAACGCGGGCGGCAAACAGATATTTGCCGGAAGCGACGGTTTTGCCTTTGTCATGGTCAAAAAAGACGCCCGGCGAACGGTGCATCTGCGAAACGACGACACGCTCGGTACCATTGAAAATAAACGTACCTTTGTCCGTCATCAGCGGAATGTCGCCCATATAGACGTCCTGCTCCTTAATGTCGTGAATGGACTTGGCGCCGGTAGCCTCGTCGGTATCCCAGACGACCAGACGCAGGGTAGCCTTAACCGGAGCGGCATAGGTCATATCACGCTTAATACATTCGTCGACATCGTACTTCGGCTCTTCAAGTTCATATTTGACAAACTCCAATTCGCCGTTTCCTGAAAAATCTTTAATCGGAAAAATTGATTTGAATACTTCTTCCAGACCGAACTCGCAGGGTTCCGCATTTTTGTCCTGCTCAATAAAGCTGGCATAAGAACCGGTCTGAACTTCGATTAAACTCGGCATATCCGACACGGCATCGATTTTGCCGAAGCTTCTTCTTACACGTCTTTTGCTCGTATAAGATTCTTTCATTGTGCTTTCATCCCTAGGTTTGAATTCCGTAACAATACCATCAGTAAATACTGCATCCCGATTACGGAAGGTTATAACTTAATATTCGTTTCGTAAAAAGCAAAAAATCAGTCCGCACCAACAAGGCGTTGCACCCCCGCGGAAAAGATTTGCAAAATAATTTCGACCCGCCGCAGCATTTCGATTTTCAATCGGATAAAACGATTCTTTTAAACGAGTCAAAGGCTCCCGGAAAGGAACCTCGGTTCAATAATATGCCCCAAACTTCTGCCTTTGCGCAAGATGACAATAAAGCTTAGAACTTTTCGGTAATAATTCATCTCCCCGCCGGAGAACTTCAGCGTTCGGAAAACATCTCCGCCCGCCGAAACTTTGACAAAGAGGAAACGGCTCTCGCCGCCCCCTCTTCGCAAAATTCAAAATTACTTAAGAGTAACTTTGGCGCCGGCAGCTTCCAGTTTCTTCTTGATTTCTTCAGCTTCTTCTTTCGGAGCGCCTTCTTTAACGGTCTTCGGAGCACCGTCAACCAAATCCTTGGCTTCTTTCAGGCCCAGGTTGGTAATTGCGCGGATTTCCTTAATAACGTTAATCTTGTTGTCGCCGGCAGCTTCGAGAATGATGTCAAATTCACTCTTCTCTTCTTCAGCGGCAGCAGCGGCACCGCCGGCAGCAACGGCTACGGCAGCAGCAGCGGAAACGCCCCATTTTTCTTCCAGCATTTTGGACAGGTCAGCGGCTTCCATAACGGTCAGGGCTGACAATTCATCAACTAATTTGGCTAAATCGGCCATTTTTTTTCTCCAATAAAATTTTAATTAAATCAACTAAATTACTTAAAAACTTTTGTCTTGTGCTTTCAGCATTATCATTTCCGAACCAAGCCCTGCATAGTGGATTTTATTTCTGCACAAACGGCACATAAGCAAAAAGCCACCGGCACAGACCTGGCGTAAACAATAATACTAAGCGGCTTCTTTCTCGCTGTAAGCTCTGGTAACACGTGCCAACTGGGCACCCGGAGCCTGCAACAGACCGATAATCTTGGCTCTGAGTTCGTCCATAGACGGAATCGTTGCCAGTTTATTGATTTCGGCAACCGAAAGAACACCGGTTCCCATGGCACCGCCGACAACAATCAGCTTCTCATTGTCTTTGGCAAACTGAACGCAGGCTTTGCAGGCCGAAACCGGGTCATTGGCGAAAGCAATGGCCGTCGGACCGGTAAACAAGTCGGTCAGTCCTTCAAACTTGGTACCTTTAAGAGCAAGACGAGTAATCCGGTTTTTAGTAACTCTGAACCCGGCGCCTGCTTTTCTGATCTTGTCGCGCAGTTCCGAAACTTCCTTAACGGTCAAACCTTTGTAGTGCGAAACTACAATGATTTCGGAGCTGTTAAACAGTTCATTCAGTTCACCGAGCAACTGTGTCTTTTCTTCGCGGTTCACTTATTGTCTCCAAACAAAACATCATCTCAAATAAAACAATGTCATTTCACACATCCGCAACGCCGGTCTGCCGACCTTTGCCGCGGGACCTAATCTGTCCAGGAGAAAAAAAGATAAATATTTTTCAACTCCCGTCTGCGCAGGATATTTAAAGTTGTCAAACGCCGGTTCCGGCATTTTCGACCACCTGCGGTCTTGGACAGTTTTCAGAAGCACAAAACTTCTGAAGAGCGGGAAGCGGACACGTCCGCCTCCCAAAACTTTCTTACAAAGCGGACGAATCTACTTTGATGCCGACGCCCATCGTCGAACTCAGGGAAATCTTCTTCAGGTAGTTTCCTTTGAGCGACTGCGGTTTGGCTTTCAGAATAGCGTCAATAAACGTCTTGGCGTTGTCATAAATCTGCTCTTCCGAGAAAGAAGCCTTACCGATACCGGCATGAACAATACCGTTCTTTTCAACGCGGTACTGAACTTCACCGGCCTTGGCCTTCTTAACCGCACCGGCAACATCGGTGGTAACGGTTCCGAGCTTCGGATTCGGCATCAGACCTTTCGGACCCAGAACACGGGCAACGCGGCCGGCCAGCCCCATCATGTCCGGCGTGGCGATACATCTGTCGAAGTCAATTTTGCCCGACAAGATGGAATCAACCAGATTCTCGGCGCCAACGATATCGGCTCCGGCGGCTTTGGCCTCGTCGGCTTTCTCGCCCTGAGCCAAAACGGCGACGCGGACAGTTTTGCCCGTGCCGTGCGGCAGAGCGCAAACGCCGCGGATCATCTGATCGGCATGTTTCGGATCAACACCGAGGTTGATGGCAACGTCGATGGTTTCGTCAAATTTGGCGGTAGCGTTGGATTTGACGATTTTGACAGCCTCTTTCAGCGCATAGGCCTGAGTCTTGTCAATTGTTTTGTATGCGTTTACAATTCTTTTCCAGCCATCGTCTTACTCCACTACCTTGATACCCATGGAAACCGCCTGGCCTTTAACCATATTCATGGCCGCCTCAACGGTCGAGCAGTTCAAATCCGGCATTTTGGTTTCGGCAATTTCTTTAACCTGAGCCATCGTAATCTGACCGGCAACGGTTTTGCCCGGTTCCTTGGATGCAGACTTGACATCGGCAGCTTTCTTAATCAGATAAGAAACCGGCGGAAGTTTGGTCTCAAAAGTAAAAAGACTTGTCTTCAAAAGCGGTAATAACAACCGGAACAGGGAACGCCCGGTTCCATTTTCTGGGTGGCTGCATTGAAAGCCTTGCAGAATTCCATAATGTTCAAGCCCTTTTGGCCCAGAGCAGGACCAACCGGCGGAGAAGGGTTAGCCTTTCCGGCGGGGATCTGAAGCTTGATTAATCCTAAAATTTTCTTTTTAGTCTTAGCCATTTTCATACCTCTGTTTAGGTTCGTGGTTTTTCCAGACCATGGCTGGTCTCCCACGAAGTTACATTTTTATGCGATTCGCATCTCAAAAGAACAGAGTCGCCCCTTTGAGAGTCGCCTTTGTATAGCACATCCGATTCATTTTGCAAGCGTTTTTTTCAAAATTTTGCGATTCAAGCCTTTGATTCGATTCAGAAAAAGGCTCCTTTGCGGAGCCTTTTTTCACTTCAGTTCCGAAGTGCAGTGCGGACAGCGCACCGCCTTCACGGGAATATCCTCGCAACAGTACGGACAAACCTTCGTTACCGGTTCCTTTTTCGCCTCTTCGGCCGCTTCCTGCCTGAGCATCTTGGCCTGCAGTTCGTTAATGGCCTTAATCAGAATAAACACGGCAAAGGCAACGATAATAAAACTGATAAGCGCATTGACGAACAGACCCACGTTAAGCGTCACGGCACCGGCCTTACTGCGCTGCATCCAGCGAAGCGTAAGGCGCTGCCGTTACCCCTTCCTTCAAAACCACAAACAGATTGGTAAAATCGACCTTGCCAAGCAACAGCAGCCCGATCGGCGGCATAATAACGTCTTTGACCAGAGAGTCGACAATTTTGCCGAAAGCGGCGCCGATAATGATACCGACGGCCATGTCAATGACATTGCCGCGCATGGCGAATTTTTTAAATTCATTAAAGAAACTTTTAAACATTGCCTTCTTCCTTAAAAAATAAACCGCCGGATTTTAATCCCGGCGGTTTCAGACTTTCCTAAACCTTTTCAACTTGGCTGAATTCCAGCTCAACCGGAGTCGAACGTCCGAAAATCGAAACGGAAACTTTCAGACGAGCCTTCTCAAGATCAACCTCTTCAACCAAACCGACAAAGGAAGCGAACGGGCCGTCGGTTACCCTGATTTGCTCGCCGACCTCATAGTCAACAACCGTCTGCGGTCTCTCAACGCCTTCCTGCATCTGGGTAATAATACGCTTAGCCTCGGCTTCGGAAATCGGCTGCGGCTTATTGCGGCTGCCCAGAAAACCGGTAACGCGCGGCGTATTCATAACTGCATGCCAGGTATCGTCGGACATTTCCATCTTAATCAGCACATAACCCGGAAAAAACTTGCGTTCCGAATTGACCTTCGAACCTTTTTTAACGACGACATCTTCGGTCGGAACCAGAACGTCAAGAATCTTATCTTCCATTTTTTTCAAAACAGCCTGTTCTTTAATCGATTCGGCAACCTTCTTCTCCGAACCGGAATAAACATGAAGAACATACCAACGTGCAGTCATAAACTATACTCCAAGACCAAATATTAATTTAACAACCCAGCCGAAAATCTGATCGACGAAGAAAAAGAAAGTCGCGGCAATCGCCACCAGGATAATAACCATTATCGAGGTCTGCATAACTTCCTTGCGGGTCGGCCAGGTAACCTTTTTAATTTCCTGTTTTACCTGTCTGAAAAACTGAATCGGACTAATTTTTGCCATAGATCCTATCCATCTGAAAAATTGCAACAAAGCCAGCCCCGTCCGCGTCGTTAACCGGTCTTTTCAAAAAACATATCGAAATTATACGGCAAAATGACGGGGATAGGCTGTCTGATTTACCGGAAACATAAACTATTAAACAAAAGATTGCAATACTTTTTTCTCAGGGTTCTGATTTTGGTTAAAAAAAAGGATGTCTGGCAGACGCCCATATGCTTTGCCGCCTCTGCCGCCAGATTTTTCTTGACTTTGAGCAAACTCTAAGGCTTAAATTAATCACTGTCACACAACGGGAGAAAGTTTATGGGATACTCAATCGGTCAAGTTGCCAAAAAAACCGGCTTAAGCGTTCATACGCTCCGATACTACGAAAAAGAAGGCCTGCTGCCTTTCGTCAGAAAAAACAGTTCCGGCCTGCGGGTCTTTTCCGATTCCGACCTCGGCTGGCTTGAACTCATCGAATGCCTGAAAGCCACCGGCCTGCACCTCAAGGGCATCAAACAGTACATCGACTGGTACATTGAAGGCGATTCAACCCTGCAACTGCGGCTGGATATGTTCAGACAGCAGAAAATCCGTATTGAAGAGCAAATGGTCGAACTGCAGAAACATATGAACAAGATTAACTACAAAATTGAACTTTACACCAAAGCCGTCGCCGCCGGCACACTGCACCCGGAAAAGAAATCCGCCTGAGCTTTCCTCTCTACATAAAAACGTATAAACATAGGCAAACAGCTTCCTGCCCGGAAGCTGTTTTCTTATATAACATAAAAACCGCCCCTTCGGACAGCTTTCTCTAATCGACAGGATAACATCGCACAAATACACAAAACTAGTGACATATGGCACAATCCACGGACTATTTTATTATTCCCTTCATCTGGGAATTATGTTACAATACACAAAAATTCAGAGAAGATTAAAATGACAAAACTTTATCACTACATCACAAAAGGCAACAATGCTCTGAAACAAGGGATTTTATCTTTTGCCAACAATCCTCAAGCCGATTTACATTACTATTACAAACGCACGGGCGGCGAAACAACCCACTCCGGAATTGTTAAATGGATGGAAAATTGTTTTGAAGGCCGCAGCCGCGCCATTCGCGGTTTTTCAGAGCCGATACAGTGGACCGAGAAAAGCATAAATATGTTCAAACCTTTTATTGCGAACTCTGACTTATTTTCTGTTGATTTGGAGACCTTACAAAAAGACGGACTAATTGAAGCAATTTATGTCAGTCCGGCAATCCGACCGAATTTAGATAAAGATTTTCCGCAAGATGTTGATGAACGTTTAGTAAGATTAGCCTCAATTAACGATATTGATACTTCTCCGGTAGACTGGTCTGTCTGTGATGAAAAATTAGGCTTACGCTTTTCTGTTGTTCCGTATTATCTGATCGTCATCAAAGGCGGCATCATCCCGCCCAAATATATTACATTGGAATCTTAACAATTCCCAAAGACAATAAGCTTCTATATTAACTGCTTGTAAAATAAAGGATTTCGTTTGGAATGGTCCGTGTAACAAGCGGGAAATGGCTTCTTTTATAGCACCTCATACGGGCTTGGCTAAGTTCTTGATATATATAAAGCCGCCTTGAAGCGACTTTATCTTGAGTGGCAGAACACATAGGGCAATGCACGGACTAGTTTATGAGTTTTTTTGTATTTTGAGCTTTATAAAACTTACATAAGTTGCCCATAAAAGAGCTAAAACGAAAACAACGATATAGATATAAGAAAAATAACTCATATACTGTGGAAAAATCGAAACATATTCAAGCCCGTTATATTCAGCCTCAGCCGCCCTGTACCCGTAAACCAGTCCCGGAATCATACCAAATATAATACCTATATATTCCAATACACCCAAAGCTGACAAATAATTTACGGTTCGCGGAAACCTGTGTTGAAAAGTTTCAAAAACCAAAAATTTACGCTTAAAACATAAACACAAAAACATCACAATAAAACAACAAGCAACAATCGCTTCCAAAATATTAAAAAAATAACCTTGCCCCAAATCAAGCAAAAAGGAGATAATAAAGTAAAATCCACCTAAGATTAAAATATGCTTACCCAATATTTTCATAAATATTATCTCCCTGAACTTTTTTATCATATTAAATCATTTATTTTTTTCGCTTACAAGTATCTTTATAGGCCTGTTGAGCGACAAATCCTAGTTTTCCGAGGTTGAAGCCTTTATTCCAATCCTTTACCAGAGGCAACCGTCCTGTTGCAAAATCAACAACGCGATTTCCTGTTTTTACAGGATTTTTAGCATCAGACATCTTATATACCTGAACAGCTCTGCGAGCTATCCCCTTCGGAGAACAATCTCCTGCATATCTTGTATTACTGACTTTCCTAGTCATATAAATTTCCTTTCTTATAAAAATTACTACAATAATAGCGCTATCAATTAGGTATATAGGCAACACCCAGCACAACTGTCAATATATCTAAAAAAATATTTCTACCAAATATGTGGAGCAATTTTATTCGCCTTTTCTCTTTCGTTACAGATAAAACTCCCTTATTTTATCATAAATTATCGAGATTTAAGAAAAAGTAAAACCGAAAATTTTGATTAAATGACATCAATGTCACGTAATCATATCAAACCAAGCAACAAAAAAGCTATCCCGAAACCTGATAGGATTCCAACCGGCTTAATCACTTGTAAAACAACAAAACTTTAAAATAAAAGTCCGCGTAACCACCCAATTTTGCTCTTATCAATGCAACCTCACACGGGATCGATTAAGTGCTTGATATATAAAGAAAAAAAGCCGCTTTTCAGCGACTTTATCTTGAGTGGCAGGGGCAGTAAGGTTCGAACTCACGACCCTCGGTTTTGGAGACCGATGCTCTACCAGCTGAGCTATACCCCTATCATCATATTGCGTATACTTGATACACAAATCTGCACAATTAATCAAGAACTTTTTTACAAAAAGCCACATCCGTAAAAAAGAAGAGCCGCACCTCACGGCGAAGCCCTTCATGTGTTTAACTTAAATATGCAGGCGGCGCACCGAACTGCATATATTTGCAGCCTTTTCGCACATCCTGCCGCCATGATAGTGCACATAGCTCTGCAACTCGCGTTTATCCGCGGTCTTAGAAAATTCAATTTCCAAAGCATTACGGAACCGCTGTTTGGAGTAGTACACTTTTCGTAACCCTTTCGGAACTTTCTGCAAGCGCCGTTCCTGATCGGGATTAAGATTGTATTTCTTCGCAAACATACCGAGAACCACGCGGTTATCGGTTGTTATCATATCATCCTGCACTTTCGGAGCAAACGGCTTAAACGAAAGTACAAAATAAATTTTTTCCCACTGTTTCGAATGGGTCAAATAAATTTCGCCGTCTATCGACAGGCCAAATTCTTTATACATCTCGGCAAATGTTTCAAACTCACCGTCGATGTACTGTTTTTCCTCATTAAAAGTTAGCATAACTTCAGAGTTTTAAGTGAATATTTTATTTAACTGTTCTCAAAAGCCATGAATTATTTTCAACACAAATATATAACCCCACAATAACTCATTTTAGACAAAAACAATATCACAAGAGCAACAGTTTGTCAAAATATTTTACAGCACAAAAAAAGCGGTCATATAAGTAACCGCTTTTTAATCACACTTTTTTCATTAAGTTTTAAAAGAATGAATCTTAACACCCAATATACAAAGGAACAACGCCAAAGCCAGACAAAAATTACAAACATTGGAAGCTTCCTCGTTCACTTTTTGACTAAAAACAGCCCAGTCAATTTTGGATGTCGCCGGATATAAGTTGTTATTCCAAGCATAAAGAATGATAGTGTCAGACACCGCAACTTTTCGTCTGGAAACAGAGAAATCTCTAAAACTGACAACAGGCCGAATAATTACCCCTTCTGGCGTTTCTAATTCAATACAATCTGAGGTAGGAAGATTATACGGATTAAGAGAAGATACAACACCGGAAAAAGCCTCAACAGCTACTTTGTTATCAGCCGGAAAATTCTTCTTCCCTAATCTTACAAAAACCCCAAAAACAAACAAAAACAATGCAAAAAATAATAATACCTTTTTCATAATTCAAATTTTTAAGTTCAACAATATTTTAAGACATAACATTAATTCTTAATAAGAACGCATATTTTGTAGCTATCACAATCTGTCTTATTTGTCAAAATTTTCTTAAAGAAACAGAAAAAAAGGAAAGGCTCTGAAGAATTTCAGAGCCTTTCCCCTAATTCGGAATATCTTCCGATCCTTGTTTTTTGTCTTTATTATTACTTCAGGATCTTCGATACAACACCCGCGCCTACCGTACGGCCGCCTTCGCGGATCGCAAAGCGCAAACCTTCGTTCATCGCTACCGGGTGGATCAGTTTCGCCGTCATCCGAATGTTATCGCCGGGCATAACCATCTCCGTTCCTTCCGGAAGTTCAATCGAGCCGGTAACATCCGTCGTACGGAAATAAAACTGCGGACGATAGTTGCTGAAGAACGGCGTATGGCGGCCGCCTTCTTCTTTCGTCAGAATATAGCATTCGCACGTGAAGTCCGTATGCGGCGTTATCGTTCCCGGCGCTGCCAGAACCTGTCCGCGCTCTACTTCTTCTCTCTTCGTGCCGCGCAACAGAACACCGATGTTATCGCCGGCTTCCCCTTCGTCCAGAAGCTTGCGGAACATTTCAATGCCGGTGCACGTTGTTTTCTGCGTCGGACGAATACCGACGATTTCAATTTCGTCGCCGACATGCAGTACGCCGCGCTCTACACGACCGGTTACTACCGTACCGCGGCCGGAAATCGAGAATACGTCTTCAATCGGCATCAGGAACGGTTTGTCTTTCGGACGATCCGGCTGCGGAATGTAGCTGTCTACTGCCTTCATCAGTTCAATAATCGAAATCATGGCCGATCTTCGCATCGCCATTCTCCAATACCGCCAGGGCTGAACCTTTGATAATCGGAATTTCGTCCCCAGGGAAGTCATAGGATTTCAACAGGTCGCGGATTTCCATTTCTACAAGTTCCAGAAGCTCCGGATCATCTACCTGATCTACTTTGTTCATGTATACAACCAGAGCCGGTACGCCGACCTGACGAGCCAGCAGAATGTGCTCGCGTGTCTGCGGCATCGGGCCGTCGGCTGCCGATACGACCAGAATGGCGCCGTCCATCTGTGCCGCACCCGTGATCATGTTCTTTACATAGTCCGCGTGTCCCGGGCAGTCTACGTGCGCATAGTGGCGGTTCGGCGTTTCATATTCTACGTGCGACGTCGAAATCGTAATGCCGCGGGCTTTCTCTTCCGGTGCCTTGTCAATCTGATCATATGCGGTAAAGCTTGCACCGCCCTCTTCCGCCAAAACCTTCGTTATCGCTGCCGTCAACGTCGTCTTGCCGTGGTCTACGTGTCCGATCGTTCCGATGTTGCAATGCGGCTTATTACGCTCAAATTTCTCTTTTGCCATAGCTGTTTAATCCTAAGTTTAAGTTGTTAAGACATTTCTCTGGATATAAGGGGAAAAATTGGAGCGGGTGAGGGGAATCGAACCCCCGTCATAAGCTTGGAAGGCTTCTGCTCTACCATTGAGCTACACCCGCTTAATCAACCTCTTAATCAAGAGTTCCCGTATGGCTGCAAGAGTTAAATGGTGGAGGGGGATGGATTCGAACCATCGTAGACGTTCGTCGACGGATTTACAGTCCGTTGCATTTGACCGCTCTGCCACCCCTCCGATTTTAAAACTTCAGCCGGGATAGAGGATTTTATCATCCTTTTAGTTATTCACTAACACGCAAATAATAACATTTTTGCGCAACTGTCAACATCTTTTTTCCGATTTCGGCATTTATTTAGGATAAATTTTTTCAACAGGCGATGGCCATCAGCTTTTTCTCCGTCTCCCGAACAGCCTCGGGAACGCCGACGTGAAACAGAATGCCCTCGTTGACGACAAAGCCGAGCCGGCCGTTCTTCTCTGCCTTGTCAAACAAATCGCGCAACGAGAATTTGCCGTCCGGGCTGTCGGCAAAAACGCACGGATGTACGATTGAAACGCCCGTAAACCAATAGGGAAAACCTTTTTCCTTACTAACGTTACGCTGCGGCCGCCCCTGCCCGTCAAGACGGTAGTTGCCGATACCGCGGCCGTTGTCGCCGAAGATTTGTTCCATCGGATGCAGCAACAACAAAATGTCATATTTTTCGCCGTCCCACTCATCCAGCATCTGACGCATGGCCGGCTTAAAACCGCGATCGACCCACAGCGTGTCGCTGTTCATGACAAAAAAGGCCTCGTTCCCCATCAGATGCAAAGCGTTTTTAATTCCGCCGCCGGTTTCCAGAGCTTCCTTCTCTTCCGAAAAAGCAATATTAAAATCCGTCCGCCCCGCCAGATGCTCCTCTATCATTTTGCCCTTATAGCAGACGTTGACCGTTACATCCTTGATTCCGGCATCTTTCAGCTTATCGAAATTATAGTCTATAAGCGCTTTGCCGTTTACTTCTATCAGCGGTTTCGGCAGGCTGTCGGTCAGTTCGCCCATACGCACGCCGCGGCCGGCCGCCAGTACAAAAGCTTTGCTTATCGGTTTGGATTCGGGAACCGTCCGCCGGGCCTCCGGCAAATTCTCATCCAGCCAGCGCTTCAGTACGGCAAATTTCGGATATTCCAGCGTTCTTTTCAGCAGTTCCAGCGCATGCGGTACATATTTGGCATACCATGGCTTTTTTTCGAAACGGTAATCAGGGTCGTAAAACGGCCGATGACCCGCATATGCCGCAGCAAAGCCAGAAAAGCATAAGCGTCTTCGAAGTCGTCCCGAACCACGCCGCTGATATTGGCAAAAGAAATATTCCTTCATTTCCGCCGTCACTTCCGGCGCAATCACCCGGCGCTCGTCCTCAATCAGGCTGGCCAGGTCATACAACGACGGCCCCCACATTGCGTCCTGAAAATCAATAACGCCGCATTCGTTGCTGTTCGGAAGCAGCATGACGTTGTTGACATGATAATCCCACAGCACCAGCGACGACGGAACTTTTGCGCCCAGCGGCAGCAAACCGGCGATGATGTCCAGAAACTCGCGTCGCTGCCGGTCGCTGAGCCCTTTTCCCAGTACGGCCGGCATATACCAGTCCAGAAACAGGCGAAAGTCTTTGACGATAAAGGCGTCGTCCATGTCTTTGACATAATCGGGACGCCGGGCATCCTTATAAATTTTCAGCAAAGCATCAACGGCCAGTTTAAAGACGGCCGCATCGTTTCTGCCGTCCAAAACTGCGGCAAAATCCTTGTCGCCGAAATCCTCCAGCAGCAAAAAGCCCTCTTCGGTTTTCTGCGCCAGAATTTCCGGCGCCCGTACGCCGATGCCGCGCAACAGGCTGTCAATTTTGACGAACTCGCGGATTTTCGTATACGGACTTTCGTCGTCCATCAGCACCGCCGTCGACCCGTCGGCCCGCACAACCCTGAAATATCTGCGCACCGAAGCGTCCGTTACCATGTCTTCCAGACGATATCCGGCAAGCTCGCAGTCTTTTTCCAGAAACGCCTTTATTCTTAATGCGCGCTGATTCTTTTCCATTGACCCTGTCTCCTTTACTGGCTATCATACTTTTTTATATAACCGATACCATTTAAATAAAGCTTAAAATCGGAGGTTTTATGAGTATAAAATACGTTGTTTTCGACTGGGACGGCACCTTGGCCGACACCTACCCGGTTATTTCCGCCGCCTATGACTACACTTTCGACACGCTCGGCCTGCCCCGCATTCCCTATGACGAAGTTAAACGCATTACCAGCACGCTTCAGAACAAAGACACTCTGGGCTGCATCTTCGGCGAACGCAAGCAGGAAGCCGCCGACGCCTACTACAGCTTCATCGGCAAACACCACGCCGCCGCTCTGGAAGCGATGCCCGGTGCCCGCAGCGTTTTGGAATACTGCCGGAAACACAATATTACCAGCATCCTGATTACCAACAAAAAAACGCTTTATGTTGCCGAAGAAATCGAAAAACTCGGTTTTTCCGAATTTTTTGACAAGGTCATTGCCGCCGGCGAATATGCGGAAGACAAACCGCACCCTCTGGCCACGCACGCCGCTTTTGGCGGGAAGCTTCCGCAGGCCGACGAAATACTGGTTTTGGGCGACGGCGAAGCCGATTTTCAAACCGCGGCAACCTATGCACATGACAACCGAAAAGCTTTTTGCGTCATCTATGACCCCAAACGCAAATACAAGGGCAGCGAGCCTGACCGCAAAATTGACGACCTGCGGCAGGTCATTGAGATTATCGGAGAATGCAATGGCTGAAAACCGCAACCCCGATACGGTCGACATTGATTTGATGGATTCTCTCGAAATAGCCCGAAGCATAAACCGCGAAGACACAAAAGTTGCGGCGGCCGTAAGCCAGGTTCTGCCCGATGTCGCCCGTGCCATAGACCTTGCTGCCGAAGCTCTCCGCAGCGGCGGCCGACTTGGCTACTTCGGAGCCGGCACCAGCGGCAAAATCGCCATACTTGACGCTACCGACTGTCCGCAGACTTTCGGCATCGACGAAAACCTGATTCAAAGTTTCATCGCCGGCGGCGACGAATGTATCCGCGCTTCGGTCAACGGCGCGGAAGACAATGCCGAACTGGCCGTCAAAGACCTTGAAACTTTCAATGCCGGCGCCGGCGACGTTGTTGTCGGCATTTCGGCCAGCGGCAATCCCGCCTATGTCGTGTCCGTGCTTGCAGAAGCCCGGCGCCGCGGTACCAAAACCGTTGCCGTCACCTCCAATCCGCAGGCAAAATTCAAACCCTATGCCGACGTCTTTATCAATCCGCTCGTCGGTTCTGAGGCCATTGACGGCTCCTCGCGAATGAAATCGGGTTCCGCTCAGAAAATGATTCTCAACATGATATCCACCGGAGCCATGATTCGGCTCGGAAAAACCTACGAAAACCTGATGATTGATGTCAATGTCAGCAACGAAAAGCTTTATCGACGGGCCTTGGATATGATTGAGCGGATTACCGGCGTAAACCGCGGTGTCGCCGAAAAATGTCTTCTTGCCGCAGACAAAAACGTAAAAACCGCCTGTGTCATGGCCGCAATGAATTGTCTGCCCGCCGAAGCCGAAAGGCTTTTGGCGCAAAACGACGGTTCTCTGCGCAAAGTCATTCAGCAAGGAAAAGAAAATGTCTAAAAAATTCTCAGTACCGACAGCAGCCAAAACGCCTCTCATTCTTTACGGGCGCCATGCCGTAACCGCAGCCCTCGCCAATCCCGAACGCAAAATTGCCAAACTGCTCTGCACGGCCGAGAACGCGCCCGAGGCAAAAAAAATCTGTGCGGCGCGAGGCCTGCCCGAAGCCGCGGTCAACATCGTCGACCGTCGGGAAATTGACCGCATTCTGCCCCGGGATGCCGTTCATCAGGGTTTTGCGCTCTATTGCTCGGAACTTCCCGAATATTCTTTGGAAGACATCTGCATTCTGGCCGCAGACAAACCGGACTGCCATCTTCTGATTCTTGACCAGGTAACCGACCCGCAGAACATCGGCGCCGTCATCCGTTCCTGCGTCGCTTTCGACACGCTGGCGCTGATAATGCAGGACAAAAATGCGCCGGCCGAAACCGGAGCCATGGCAAAAGCTGCGGCCGGCACCATTGAATATCTGCCCGTTTGCCGGGTTACGAATCTTTCCCGCGCCGTCAACCGCCTGAAAGAGGCCGGCTTCTGGACAGTCGGAATGGACGGCTACGCGCAGACAACCATCGACAAAATGAACAAAGGCGGAAAAATAGCCATCATTATGGGTTCCGAAGGCAAAGGCATGCGTCGCCTGGTTGAAGAAAGCTGCGACATGACGGTCCGCCTGCCCATCTCCGGCCGGGTTGAAAGTCTCAACGTTTCGACGGCCGCCGCCATCGCCCTCTACGAAGTCAGTAAAAAATAGTTATTATTAATTAACCATCTTCGATTATATTAATGACAGTTTCAGGGAGAAAAAAACATGGTTAAAAAACTCATTTTCACACTTATCGTTATCGCCGCGGTCATTTTCATTTCCTTCCGCCTCAACAATCCCGGCGACGATCGGGTTTCATCACCGGCAGAACCGTCCTTTGCGGCTGAGGTTCTGTCCGCGCTGGAGCAGAAAAAAGCCGCATCGGTTGTTGTTTTGGCCTATAACAGCCCGGCCGACATTCGCAACGCCGACAAGGTCATCGCCGCGCTTGATGGCGGAAAGATCAAGGTTCTCGCTTATGAAATCTATAACGGAAACACCAGCCCCGCCCGTTTGGCCGAAGTTGCCAGAGCCGGAGGCGAACCTGACGTTTTCTATGCCAACGGCAAACTGATAGCACCTGCCGAAATCGACGCTTTCATCAAATCGGAACTCGGCTGGCGCAAAAATTCCGACGGAAAAAAATAACCAAAGGAGACCTGCTTTGCCCGCCGCCATAGAAATCAGGCATCTGACCAAAGATTACGGAAATCTCAGGGCCGTCGACGACTTGAGCTTCACGGCGGCGGCCGGAGAAATCATCGCCCTTTTGGGGCCGAACGGCGCCGGCAAATCAACTCTGATGAACATGATAACCGGCTATCTGGCGCCCAGTTCCGGAGACGTTTTTGTCCTCGGCCGCAACATCCGCGACAACCCGTTGTCCGCCAAGGCTTCGGTCGGCTTCCTGCCGGAGGGTGCGCCGTTGTATCCGGATCTGAGCGTCAGGGACTTTCTGCGCTATATGACCGAATTGCGCGGGCTGCCCGCAGCGCGCATTGCCGAGGCGGCGGAAACAGCCAATGTTACGCAGGTTCTGCAACAGAAAATCGAAACGCTTTCCAAAGGATATCTGCGCCGCGTCGGCTTTGCTCAAAGCATTTTGAGCAATCCGCCGATACTGCTGCTTGACGAACCGACCGACGGTCTCGACCCCAACCAAAAGGCTCACATTCGCAGTCTGATTAACCAAATGGGACAGGAAAAAACCATTTTCATTTCGACCCACCTGTTGGAAGAAGCTGAAACCGTCTGCAGCCGGATCATTCTCATGAACCGCGGCAAAATCATGGCTGACGGCAGCTGTGCGGAAATCATCGCCCGCAGCGGCGGCAAAACGCTGGCCGAAGCTTTCCGCAAACTGACCGCCTCCGAGGAGGAAAACTGATGAACAAGCTGTTTGTGGTTGCCAAAAACGAACTCCTGCGTTACTTCATCTCGCCGCTGGCTTACGTCTATCTGATAGCCTTCCTGCTGCTCAACGGTTCCTTTGCCGTTTATTTCGGCAGTTTCTTTGAACGCGGCTCGGCCGACCTGTCGTCTATGTTTGCCTTTCAGCCCTGGCTTTACCTTCTGTTTATTCCCGGCATTTCCATGCGGCTGTGGAGCGAGGAGTTTCGTGCCAAAACCGTCGTCCAGATTATGACCATGCCGGTTCCTGTGTCTGCTTTCGTCTGGGGAAAGTTTTTTGCCGCCTGGATATTCTGCGCTCTGGCGCTGTTTCTGACCTTTCCGTTCTGGATTACCGTCAATGTTCTCGGCACGCCCGACAACGGCGTCATTGCCCTGAGTTACGCAGGCAGTTTTGTCCTCGCCGGCTGCATGCTCGCCATTTCGCAGACCATGTCGGCACTGACCAAAAACCAGGTCATCGCTCTGGTGCTTTCCGTTGTCGCTAATCTGGCTTTTTTCCTGAGCGGACTGGAATACATACTCGCTTTTGTCAGGCTGTTTTTGCCGCTGGCCGCCGTCGATATGATTGCTTCGTTCAGCTTTCTTACCCATTTTGACGCCATATCCCGCGGTCTTCTCGAACTGCGCGATCTCATTTTCTTCGTTTCGCTGATTCTGCTGTTCAACTTTACCACCGTTCTGATTGTCAGTTTCAAAACCGCCGGAACCGCCGGATGGCTTAAGTCAACGTCGCGGAGCTATTATATTTTTGCCTTTTTCTGCCTGTTGCTCGGTTTCGCCGGCCTCAACCTGCTCGCCAACAACCTTACCCGCGGTATATCCGCCGATTTTACCGAAGAAAAAATCTTTACCCTTACCGACACCACCAAAAATACGCTCCGCTATCTGCCCCGGCCGATAACCGCAAAACTCTACTATTCCCCGGTTTTGGGCGAACGCAATCCTGACCTGCGCCTGATGTTTGACAAAGTCCGCCTGCTGCTCCGCCAGTATGCCGCGCTGTCCGGCGGCCGTTTTGCCTACCGGATTTACAATCCCGAACCGCTTGACGAAATCGAAGACAGAGCCATTGCCGCCGGCCTGCAGCCACTGCCGGTTGCCGACCTCAACGTCAATGCCTTTTTCGGTCTGACGCTAACCGATTCGGTTGACAATCGTCAAACCATTCCGTTTTTCGCCCTGGAGAGACAGAACTTTTTGGAACAGGATATTACCCAGAAAATATTCGAACTTGCACATCCCCGCAAAAAACTCGGCATCATTACCACGCTGCCGGTCTTCGACACCGTCATCAACAACAACGTCGTCAGCCAGGAATGGCAGATTATCAAACAGCTCAAAGAGCTTTACCGAATAAAGCACATCAAAACCGCGGAAGACTTCCCCGACGACCTTGACGTCCTGATGATAATCAACCCGCAGAATCCCGACGAGAATTTGACCGGCAAAATCAAACGTTACTCCCTCGACGGCGGCAAAGTGCTGCTTATTCTCGACAACGCCGCCGAAGCGCCGCGTATTTTCTCGCCGGTCAACCATGAATACGTTCCGTCATATCCCGGCGAACTGGCCGACTTCTGGGGCATCCTTTTCCGCAACGATGCCGTCGTCGCCGATTTGGACAACTCCATAATGGTCGATGCCACCAAAAACTATAAAAACAACCCGTCTTTTACCCGCGACGTGGTTCAGTTTATCCTGACCGAGAAAAACGTCAATCCGAAAGCGCCGGAGGTTTCCAAACTTAAGAACCTTCTTTTTCCTCCGCTTCAGAAATCGAACCGGCGGCGCCGGACATCATTTTCGAACCGCTGATAATCACTTCGCCCAATGCCGCGTACCTCGACGTTTCGGCAGTTTACCAAAACGTCAACCCCGGCGACATTCTCCGCAGCTTCCGCTCGGACAATACCCCTAAGGTCATCGCCGCCAAAATCAAAAGCGGCCGCGCCGACCGCCCCTTCGAACTGATTGCCGTCGGCGATTCCGACTTTCTCTACGATTCGTTTTGGACCAGTTCGGTCAAACTGCTGGACGGCAACTTCGCCGTGCCGGTCATGGACAACGGCAACTTTGTTCTTAATGCGCTCGAAAGTCTGAGCGGCAGCGACAACCTCATCGGCCTGCGCGGCAAATCGGCCAAGGTCAGACGATTTGAAGACGTCGAAAGAATCAGGCGCAACGCGCAGCTTGACTTTAAGGTCAAAGAGAACGAAATCATCGAACGCATCAATCGAACCAAAACCGAACTTCAGGAAATCTGGGGCAAAAAAGACTTCGAACGGCGGCAGACCTTTACTGCGGACGAATTGTCCCTGATTGCCGGCATTCGCAAACGTCTGGACGCCGAAAGAAAAGAACTCGGCGAAATCCGCCGCACGCTTAACGCCGAAATCAACGCCATCGACACATGGGTAAAAATTGCCAACATCTACGCGGTTCCGCTGTCCATATTGGCCGGATTGCTGCTGTCGGCATTCTTCTCCCACCGTAAGCGGCCGGGAAGCTCTTTCCGTTTCAACGAAGAACTCGGCAGGATTCTTGCCGCTTCCCTGCTTTTGCTCGGATTGGGCATCGTATCGGTCTATCTGACCGAAGACCGCCAAATCGAAGCTTATGAAAACAAACCCGTTTTTGCCGGACTTGATAAAAAAATCAACGACGTCCGGCATATAACTCTCCAAAACAACAGCAATATCCTTGAGTTTTATCTTGACGGCGACAACTGGAAACTGAAAGGACATGAAATTTTTCCGGTTTATCAGGAGCGGCTTCGCAGCTTCTTGAGCGCAATGCTGGAAGCCGTTTATTATGAGAAGAAATCCGACCGCGGCGAAGATTTGGGCAAATTCGGACTGGCACCGCTGGGCGTCGCCGGTACGCCCAATATCCGCATTGAACTGCAGGATGCGGACGGAAACAGCCTGACGGCCTTCAACGTCGGCCGCTATGATCTGGACGTCGGCCGCGGAGCCAAAGCCGCCTATATCAAGTTTGACAACCGTTTCCAGGTCTGGCTGATTGCCGCCGACTTCATTGATCTTGAACCTGTCTGGCAAAACTGGACTTACAGTTCGCTCTGGAACCTGCGTTTCGGACGACTGGCCGCCGTAAACGGCCAAACTGACGCCGGCCTGCTGGCCAATCTGGCCCGGATAATGCTGAACACCTACTTTACCGGTGAAGCGCCCGAAAAAACAAATGCCGAAAACATATTCGGTTTCACGCTGGACGCCGAGAACGGCAACCGTGTCGATTTGAAATTTTACCGCGAGAAAGGCCGCTATTATGTCGTTTACGATTTCATCGGCACAATCAACGGAAAACATTTGCAAACTTTCGCTGACGGCACTAAAAATAAGTTTTTTGAAATAACTGCCGAAGATATGGAGAAAATACAAAATGCCCTTAAGTCAGGAAGAAAGCAAAAAACTTAAAAAAACGGCCACCGCCGCCAGCGTCGCGCTGGCCGTCAGCCTCAGTCTTCTCAAGATGTTCGGCGCCCTTTACACCGGTTCGCTGGCCGTGCTCTCGTCCATGATTGACAGCCTTGCCGACATTTTCGCGTCTTCAGTCACTTTTATCGCCGTCAAAATATCCTCCCAGCCGGCCGATTCCCAATCACCGTTACGGTCATGGCAAAGCCGAGGCCATTTCGGCGCTTATTCAGTCGGCGTTTGTCGCCGGTTCCGGCATTTTTGTCATGTATGACGGCATCAGCCGTTTTATTACGCCGGTAAAGGTTGAACAAACCGGCATCGGCATAGCCATCATGCTGATCAGCCTGTTCGGCACGCTGGCGCTGATCGCCTTTCAAAAATACGTTACCCGGCACACCGCTTCACAGGCGATTGAAGCCGACAGCGCCCACTACACCGTCGACGTCGCAACCAACCTCTCCATCATCGTCACGCTTGTTGTCGTCAAGTTTTTGGGCTGGAGCTGGTTTGATACGCTGACCGCCTTTGCCGTTTCCGCCTATCTGTTGTACAACGCCTACAAACTGGCGCGCGACGCTGTCGGACTGCTGACCGACCGGGAGCTTGACGACGAAATTCGCCTGAACATCAAAAAAATCGTCCTCGGCCACGATTTTGCCCACGGCATTCATGACCTGCGCACCCGCAACCTCGGCGGCGAATATATGTTCGAATTCCATTTGGAACTGGACGGCGCCCTTTCTCTGTATCAGGCGCATGACTATACCGACGAGGTTGAGAAAGCGCTGCTCAAGGCTTATCCGAACGCGCAGATAATCGTTCACGAAGATCCGGCCGGTATCGACGAAGACCGTCTCGACCGCAGGATCCGCTGTGCTAATCCCGAAGCCACCGATTGTCTGCTCTGAAACGAAACAAGGCGGAACCAACGTTCCGCCTTGCAAACTTTTAATCCGACCGCTTTTCAATTACAGCCGCAGCGTTTTTTAAACCATCTCTTTCCACGAGCTTCCAGTCCCGCCTTATGCCGGTAAAAAACCCTTTCAAACATTGGCAGACAGCTGTCGTCAATGCTTTCAAAGTTAAGCGCCAGCAGACAAAAAGCGCAATGCACCGCATACGAATAGTTTCTCCGAGCCAAAACTGCCAGCAAATCTTCCGTTTCGGCAGCGCACGAGTACCCGCCGGAACCGTAATAAAATACCACGGCCAGCGCACCCAGCTCCTCAAACAAACCGCGCGAAGCGTATTCCAGAATACACAAGGCCGTTTCCTTGCGCACTTTTTCAAGCAAAGGGGCATTTTCAAAACGATTTTCCGCCAATTGCCGATTCTTTTTCGGATTATCATAAATTTCCCGAAAAGATTTCATATCCGCTTCCGGTATATCTTTTAAAAACGGCATCGGAATTACCATGCCGTGCATGGCCTTCCACAGCTCAAGCTGCATTTCTTTCTTTGTCATAATTCAGATATTTAATAATAAACAATCAATTAACGGACAGTTCCCCAAACAGGAACCGTCCGCATCATTAAAAAAATTTAACCGAGTGCGACCAGCAAACCGTTATGCTTTTCCAACGCCTGATAAAGCAGCGGCAGCAGGTCTTCGCTCATCAGGTCAAACCTGAACGCCACGAGGCAAAAACCCCAGTAAACGTCATAGTCGGCAGAAACGTCCGCCTGTTTCTTCAGCATGTCTCCCAACACTTGCGAGAGGTCAAGTTTTGTATGCGTAACATACAGGGCGTCAGCCAACTGCGCAAGATAAGGACGCTTGCAAACATTCGCTTCGTTGCGAATAAAATTGGTCAGTTCGTCCTTCCAACAAAACTTCACTTCGGCAAAATCCCTGCTCTGCAAAAACTCAAGCGCCGACAAATCCAAACCGTCTTCCGGAAATATCTCATTCCAAAAAGCCTGATAACCCGACAAGGTCGTATCATTCGCAATCAGAAGATACTTTTGTTTCGGGTCCTCATAAATTTTTCTGAACTTGTCAAACAGGTCATCACCTGCATCATAGCGAATATCCGCCATCACACTGTTAGGAATAATCCGTCCGTGCATCATGTTGAATAAATCCAACCGTGCTTTTTGCAACTTATCCATAAGCCAAAAAATTTAGTTAAACATAAAAAAATACATATCTTGTATAAAAATACATTCGCATAAACATAAAATTTTGAACCATTACCATAAGTCTTTTGTCCATCTTTGTCAACCACTGTTTTCTCTTCAAAACGCGTAAAAAAAGGGCGGAAAACCCGTCCGGGACAAGCCCTTTCGAATTTTCCGCCGCTCTTTTTTTAATGGACGAGCGTATAAAACTCAGTCTACTTTCTTCGGCTCAATACGCATTCCGTAGAACGATCTGTATACGAAATACAAACCGATGAGGAAAAACGCGACGCCAAGTCCGACGGATACGCAGCGCGGCGCAGCGACAGCCATCTCGACCGCCAGCAGACCGAACAGCGTCGTGAACTTGATAATCGGATTCAGAGCCACCGAAGAGGTGTCCTTATACGGATCGCCGACCGTATCGCCGACAACGGCAGCCGCATGCAGCGCAGAACCTTTTTCATGCAAATCGACTTCAACCACTTTCTTGGCATTGTCCCAGGCACCGCCGGCATTTGCCATATACAGAGCCTGAAACAGACCGAAGACCGCTATCGAAATCAGATAGCTGGCAAACAACGTTGCATTAAAGCAGGCAAAGGCAATCGTAAACGAGAAGATGACGATGAAAATGTTCAGCATGCCTTTCTGCGCATAAATCGTGCAGATTTTGACCACGCTCTTGGAATCCTCAATCGACGCTGCCTTGTTGGTATCCAGCTTGATGTGCTCCTTAATGTAGTTGACCGCGCGATAAGCACCGGTCGAAACCGCCTGCATCGAAGCGCCCGAGAACCAGTAAATGACCGTGCCGCCCAGAATCAGGCCGAACAGAACATTCGGATCCAACAGGTTCAGCTGCAGATTCAAAAGCAGAATGATTGAGAAAATCATTGTCGTTGCGCCGATAACCGCCGTGCCGATAAGCACCGGTTTGGCCGTCGCTTTAAACGTATTGCCGGCAGAATCGTTTTCTTCCAGCAGCTGTTTTCCCTGCTCAAAGTTCGGTTTAAAGCCGTATTCTTTCTCAATTTCCTTATCAATACCCTTCACGCCCTCAATCTGCGACAGTTCAAATACGGACTGTGCATTGTCGGTAACCGGCCCGTAGGAGTCGACGGCAATCGTAACCGGCCCCATGCCGAGCATGCCGAAAGCAACCAGACCGAACGCAAACACCGTCGGATATACCATATAGGCATCCAGGCCGGTGCGGGCGGTAAAGAAGGCGATAACCATCAGGCCGACCATGACCATACCCTGCCAGAAGGCGGAGAAGTTACCGGCAACGATACCCGAAATAATGTTCAGGGAAGCGCCGGCTTCACGGCTGGCGTTGACGATTTCGTCAACATGCTTCGATTTCGAAGAAGTGAAGATTTTGGTAAATTCCGGAATCAGTGCCGCGGCCAGCGTACCGCAGGAGATAATGACCGAAAGCTTCCACCACAGGTCGGCACCCATGTCGCCGATCATTACGTAGGAAACGCCGAACGTAACCAAAATCGACAGGATTGAGGTCAGCCAGATCAGGCTTGTCAGCGGCGTTTCGAAGTTAAAGGCGGCTCTGTTGCCGAAGATCATCTTCGAAGCCTTGTTGTTAATCAGATACGAAACGACCGAAGTGATAATCATCAGTACGCGCATCGCAAAAATCCAGACAATCAGCCGAGCCTGAATATCAATGCCTCCGGCCATCAGGGTCAGATCGCCGTTCGGCGCATACATCATGCCCGCGGCCAGAACGATAAAACTGATGAGGGCCACGCCGGTTACGCCGTAGGTCTCAAAACCGTCAGCGGTCGGACCGACGGAGTCGCCGGCATTGTCGCCGGTACAGTCGGCAATCACGCCCGGATTGCGCGCATCGTCTTCGTCAATTTTGAAAATGATTTTCATCAGATCGGCGCCAATGTCGGCAATCTTCGTAAAGATGCCGCCGCAGATGCGCAACGCCGAAGCGCCGAGCGATTCGCCGATGGCAAAGCCGACGAAGCAGGCGCCGGCGCTTTCCCTGTCGACAAACAGCAGGATGGCAATCATCATAATCAATTCGACGCAAATCAGCAGCACGCCGATAGACATGCCGGAACGCAGCGGCAGGCTCATAACCGAAAACGGTTTTGCCTTCAGGGAGTCAAACGCCGTGCGCGAATTGGCGTAGGTGTTGATTCGCATGCCGAACCAGGCTACCGAGAACGAACCCAGAATACCCAGAATTGACCAGCCCAGAATGGTCAGAACCTTCGGCAGCGGCGTCGCGTTCAGATAAAAGAAATAGTAAAAAATGCAGGCGGCAATGAAAACTTCCAGCAGCACCAGAAGCTTAGCCTGCTGCTTCATATAGGTCTTGCAGGTTTCATAAATGGTTTCCGACACGTTCAGCATCAGCTTGTGCGCCGGCATTCCCTTGATTTTGACAAATTCATAAAATCCGAAAAGCATACCCAGAACACAGATACCCATGCCGTAAAGCAGGAGCTGCGAACCGGTCGTGGCATAACCCCAGATATTGTAGCTGACATCCAGCATCGGAATGTTCAGGTCAATTTCGGAAGCAGCCGCACCCTGAATCAGGGCCGTCATAACCAGCAGGGTCATCAACATAACGCTGCCGATTTTCTTACATGCTGTCATATCCTTATCCTTAAAAAGTTAATACAAAAGTTGATAAAATTAGCTTATCGCCCGAAAACGAGAGTTGCAAGCGCTAAGTTAAATTATGGCCAAAAGTCTAATCCCGGAATCTAAAGAATCGGTTAAGATTCTTGATGTGATTCGGTTTCCGCCGATTCGCCCCGCGGTGGATATAAGATTTTTTTTGCTTTAAAAACCAAAAGCAGCTCCGCCGGAACCCCGGAGGAACTGCTCAAAGTCCTAAAAACCGAAATCATACCGACGCCGGACAGACATAACTTTCGCTTTCGAGAACGTCGACGGCCTTTTCATATTCCTTGCCGCCTTCGCTCAGGACAATCGTAAACTCTTCGACAACGCCTTTCTGCGGACAGCCGTTCAGAACCGAAAGCATTGCTTCCACCATTTCGGCCTGCGACAGAGGACAATTCCCGCCCAGACGAAAATCCGGAACCGCCAGCGTCGTCAGCTTAAATTCCAGCGCCTTGACCAAAATATTGGCAACCGCCGTCTTCAGCTGCAGCAAATACGTATCCTTGTCACCGGGTTCCATTGCCGAATGAAACAGATACTTTGCATTGCCGCCGCCCGGCGTCGTAACGACGCATCCGGGCTTCAGCCGCGTCTTTTTCGAATACGCTTCAAAAGACTTCAGTCCGTCTTCGGCACCGCAGTACGCCAGTCTTCTGGTCAGCGCCGTATCGGCAATTTTGTTGCAAAACTCGGGCACCACCAGCGCGGCCGTGGTAATTTTGGTAATGTCGCCGCACAAAACCTCAACGGCAACGTCATTGACTTTTTTCATGTTACTTAAAATTTTATAATTATACATCAGAAAATACTTAATCAAAATCCCGGACAAAATATCATATTTTTCAGCCGCCCGCAATTAAAAACGCCGCATAAAAGCAAATTTTTTGTAGAAAAGAAAACAATAAAATGGCATAATCTTAATTTGAGATTAAAATACTGGCTGATAATGGAAAGGAAGAAAGAACTATGAAAAAACTGTTAGCAATGGGTTTAATGCTTTTGGTTTCCGCCTGCGCTTCCGAACCGCAGCCGCTGCCCCAGCCAAAGGAAACCTATCCCTACGGCATGACCGAAAAGGAATGGAACGAACTGTCGATTAAAGACAAAGCCCGCATCCGCCGCGACTTTTATTTCTACGAAAAAGGCACTATCAGCTTTGTCGACCCGCAGATGGAGGTCGAAGGCAAAAAAGAAGTTGTTCCCTACAATATTCGCAGTCAGGCCTCGGCGCCCAGACCAATTGTCGAAAAATAAAAAAAAGCCGCTCATCCGAGCGGTTTTTTTTTACTTATTCGCCGCGTCGCATATTTTCTTCCCAACGGTCGGCCTGCTGATAAAACGCGATTCCCTCTTTCAGGTTTTCGTCCACGGTTTTCGGGTCGGCATCGCCCGGCTCGTATGAAAAGCGGCGAACCGGTTTCAAAATCACGTTCACGCCGTTCTTTACATACCCGACTTTCTGATAATTGCTGACAAAGAAACGCGGCTCATAATTCGCCGACAGCGCGTCCTGCCCGTAAAAACGGCTGTCATAGTCAAAATTCAGCAGCCCGAGCAGCGTCGGCAAAACGTCAATCTGACTGACCGGCATGTCGATTCGCCGCGCCTTGACCAGTTTCGGCGCATAGATGATAAACGGAATATGATGCCCCTCAAGACTGATTTCCTCCTTGCCTGCCGCCCCGGCCGTATGATCGGCCACAAACACGAACAGGGTATTGTCAAACCAGGGTTTCGATTTGGCCTCTTTCACAAACTGTCCGACGGCATAGTCGGCATATTTCACGCCGCCGAGCCGCCCGCCTTTCTCGGACGGAATGTCTATCCGTCCCTCCGGATAAGTGTACGGCCGATGATTGGAAATCGTCAGCAGCACGGTCAAAAACGGCTTTCCCGCCGCATAGGACTTGTCCGCTTCGCGAATAACCTTGGCAAAAGTGTCTTCGTCCGCCGCCCCCCAGGCGTTGGCAAAAGTAACCTCGTCCTTGTCCCATACCGCGCGGTCAACAACCTGAAAACCGTTATGTCCGAAAAAATAGTTCATATTGTCAAAATACCCGTAGCCGCCGTAAATCCATTTATTGTCATATCCCTTTTCCGCAAAAACCGAACCGATGTTAAACAGGTTTTCGTTTTTCTGGCGGCGGACAATCGACATTCCGGGCAGCGGCGGCACCGACAGCGTTACCGCCTCGATTCCCCGCACCGAACGCGTGCCGGTCGCATAGGCGTTGCTGAAAAACAGCCCCTCGCGGGAAAGGCGGCTCAGATTCGGCGTAATCTCGGGCATGCCTTCCGGCTGATTCTCGTCCAGATACTTGGCGCTCATGCTTTCCATCAGCACCACAATCACATTGGCCCGGTTCTCCGGCCGATACGAACCGATATGCCGGGAAATTCCCTTTTCCGGCGCCAGAAAACGAACATTCGGCGCGGCAAACTTTTTATGCAGAATTTTCAGATTCTCGCGTACGTCCTGCACCGGATAAAAACTGGCATAATCCAGCTCGTTTTTCAAGAAGGCCGAAAACAGGCTGTAGGTTCCGTTTTTGGGAAATTTCGGCATTGTAAAAATTCCGGTTTGCTTCCAAATTTGCCATATCGACAAACCGGTACGCCGCCAGACACAACAGCGCATAAACGGCGGCGGCAGACAATCGGCAGCGCGGCCCGCAATCTCCGGCGGCCGGAAAAAGAAACCGCTTCGTAAGCCAAACGATTGCCGCCGTTGCCGCCAGCAGCGCCGACAAAATCAGATTAACCGGATACGACTGATAAATGTTGGCAATAACCTCGTTGGTATAAACCAGATAATCGACGGCAATAAAGTTGAACGCTGCCGAAAATTCGTCCCAGAACACAAAAGATGCGGTCTTCTCAAACAACAGCGCAAACACAAAAGACGCATACATGAACACCGTCACGGCACGGTCAAGTTTTCCGTCCCGGCGCGCCGCAGGCAGCGTCAGCAAAAACAGCATGTAAGGAATAAGCATATACAGCGTGGCAATAGCCGTCGTCAGTAGCATCACGCCAAAAGTTTTCAAAAGTTCGGCAGCGGCAAAATCCGGCTTGTCCGCCTCAAATGCCATCAGTCCGGTTTTATAAAGCAGTTCCAGCCCGATGCTGAAAACGCCGAAAGGCAAAAGCCTGCGCAAAATATACATCGATTTCTCCCGGCAAATACGCAACTTGTCTGCTTATACTACAGAGATATTAATTTGAACAGCCGGAAAATAAAACTTTCGCAGACTTCGTCTTGTTGAAACCCGGAAAGCCGGTGTTATATACAAACCAGCATAATCTTTCGGGAGAGAAAAAGATGTTCACACTAAGACCGGCCAACGAACGCGGCCATACGCAAATCGGCTGGCTCGACAGCTATCATACCTTTTCGTTCAGCGGCTATTATGACCCGGAGCACATGGGATTCGGCGTCCTGCGCGTTATTAACGACGACGTTTTCGCGCCCGGCACCGGTTTCAACATGCATCCCCACGCCAATATGGAAATTATGAGCATCGTCCTTGACGGCGAGCTTGAGCACAAAGACAGCATGGGGCAAAAAGCGCTGCTCAAACCGGGCGACATCCAGAAAATGTCGGCAGGCACCGGCGTTTATCACAGCGAACTAAACGCCTCGGCGGACAAGCCTCTGCATTTTCTGCAAATCTGGATTCTTCCCAACATCGAAGACATTAAGCCGGCCTATGGCCACAGGCATTTTGCCGAAGACGACATGCTTAACCGTCTTTGCTGCGTCGCCGCGCCGGACGGCCGCCACAACGCTTTCATCATTCAGCAGGATTGCGAAATCTTCCGTACCCTGCTTCAGGAAAACGCCGAAATCGTCTACAAACTCGAACCGAACCGCAAATACTGGCTGCACGTCGCCCGGGGAAGCCTGATCCTCAACGGACAAATAATGGTTGCCGGCGACGGCATGGCCATTGAAGACGAGAATGCAACCTTGCAGCTGCGCGGCGTCGACGCGGAATCAGACTTTCTGCTCTTCAACCTGCCGAAATAATGCAACTTCTCGGGAGAAAAAACATGATTACGGGAAAAATTGACGAACCGGTAAAAGTCCGCGACTACTCCGACCAGAATTTTACCCCCGACGACGAAAAGGACTTTGAGGTTAAAACTCTGCGTGAAGAACAACTGATTGACACCGTTCCGGAACTTGACGAACTTTTTGAGCAGGACATGTACAACCTCGGCAATGCCGACGACCTGCCTGACAGCGACCGCACACTCGACTGCCAAACCCGCGGTATCGACAGGCGCATGTGCTTCGGCAAAGATACCAAACCCGAAATTATCGTCGACTGACCGCCGGAATTTCTTCGTTGCAAAATAGAATTTTGCCTCTATAATCACTCCTGTTATCAGAAACGGTTAAACTGATAACGGAGTGTCGAAGCTCATCAAATAGAACCGTAATAACCTCCTGTAAGGGAGGATGGTGCGATATAAGCCGCTTTGCGGACGAATCAGCACACTGTCTATTTGCAGCTTCGAACTCCTCCCACCTTACCGTCAAGTAAGGTGGTTTTGTTTTACGGCAAAACTTTAGAAGGAGTCGGAGATCATGTCATTTGAATACAACCCGCGTACGGAAAACCCGCGCCGCATTCTGCGCCGCCGCTTGGGTCTGCAACTCTTTGCCCGGCGGCACGACCAGCAGCTGACCCTGGAATACGTCGCCCGCCGTACAGGCCTTAAAGCGGAAATAATCGACCGGATAGAAATCGGCAAAGGCAACGTTGCATGGGGCGATTTGCTGGCGCTGATAGACTTTTACGGCTGGCGCTTTGATTTCAACCCCGAAAAGGACGAAAAAACGGCCTGACCGGCATTTCGGTTACTCAAACTCTACGACAACAATCTCCGGCCGGCAGTTAAAACGCACCGGCAGCAGACTGGTACCCAGCCCCCCGGCTGACCAAAAGCTTTTTGCCGTTTTCCACTGTCAGCCCGCCTTCATACCTTTTGCCGAAAGCGGACGGTACCAGCAGCGCTCAGCCAGGGCAGCGCCACCTGCCCGCCGTGGGTATGTCCGGCCAGCGTCAGCGCCGCCCGCTCCGGCACCTGCGGAAATATATCCGGCGAATGGGTTATTACCAGAACCGGATTGCCGGCATTTTCCAACGCCTTGCGCACATCCGGCCACCGCATGTTGCAATCGGCCAGCCCGGCCAGCCACAAACTGCCGCCCGCATGGTCAATCCGCCGATTCTCGTTTTCCAGAACTTCAATGCCGTGTTTTTGCAAAACATCGGCAATCCGCACCCCGTCCCGCCGCCAGTCGTGATTGCCCAGCACCGCATAAACCCCGAGCGGCGCATGCAGCTCTGCCAGTATCGGCGCAATCTTTTCAATCGGCATACTTTTCTCAAAACGGCGGCCTTTGACAAAATCGCCGCCGAGCAGAATCATGTCCGCTTGCTGCGCGGCAATTCTGCCGACGATTTTCCGCAGCCGCCGCTCATGCCCCGGCGCCGCATGGAAGTCGCTGGCAAAGACGATTTTCAGCCCCGCCAGCTCCGGCTGCCGAATGCGATAAACCGAAGTTTTCAGCAGTTTCGGTTCAATTCCGAACCCCCAGAGCAGCGCCGCCGCGCCCAACATAACCAATATGACCGGAATACTTATCATTTCGTCCCAAATAACAGATGACTTTTTGCGGCGGAAACCGCATAATGCTTTTGTCACTATAACAGAAAAATACGGAGCCGCAACCATGAAAACCGCACTTATCCTGCACGGGATCTGCCCCGAAGAAGAATTTTTCTTTTCCAAATACCCGTCACCTTCCAATGCCTGGTGGCTGCCCTGGTTGCAACAGCAGTTTCTGCGCGCCGGCTGGCAGTGCCAGACGCCGGAACTTCCGCATCCTTACCGCCCGTCCTATGCCGAATGGAAAGAAACTTTCGATTGTTTCAAACCCCAAAAGCTTTCTCTTCTCGTCGGGCACAGCGCCGGTGGTGGATTCGCCATAAAATATTTGCAGGAACACAAACTCAAACTTGAAAAACTCATTTTAGTCGCCCCCTGGCTGGACCCGGAACGGGAATTTGACGACTTTCTGCAAACCGACCTCAAACCGACAGCCTTAAACAGCATAGATGAAGTCCATCTTATCTTTTCGGAAGACGATGACGAGGCCGAACGCCAAACCAAAGACAGGCTGCTGGCCGCCTACCCGCAAATCGTTTTTCACGATTATCTCAATTTCGGACATTTTACCGCCGGCAAAACCGGACGCAGCTTTCAGGAACTCTGGAATCTCTGCCGCTGAAACGGTCAGGCGTTAAAAAAACAGTTCAGCCTCAATCTCTGCGGCATCCCAGCCGCAGACGGCCATGTCGACTTTGCCTTCGTCCGTAAAGACCGCGCCTTCCGCTGCCAGCAAAGCCCTTTGTCCGGCATCGGCAAAAGCCATGCCGCCGTCCTTATAAACGACCCGCTGCCAGGGAACGTTATCTTCCGCCCGCGCCTGATGCAGAGCATAACCGACGGCGCGCGCCGCATGCGGACTGCCGGCCAGCCGCGCCGTCTGTCCGTAGTTCATGACCTTTCCCCGCGGAATCCGCCGCACGATGGCAAACACTCTCTGATTAAAGTTCTTCATCTTTCATCCGTTTTTGCGCTGTAACTTTGTTTCAATCCTACCCAAACGCCACGGAGCTGGCAAGCATAATCTCGTAAAATTAATTATTGACATTTTTAATATATGCAATATTCTATATATAGAAATATTGATATATATAAAATATTACATTAATAGGAGGCCGATATGAAAAAAATTGACAGTGTTAAGGAGTTCGTCGAAAAAATCGACAGTTCCAAAAAAGTAAACCCGAAAGATTTGTCTTCCGACCAGGATTTGAGCATTGCCATCATGAACCTGATTTCCATTGAGGAACATCTGGTTTTTTCCGGCGCCAACCGGTAAAAATTCTTTCTATGACCTGATTCGGGACGTTCGCGAAATGCGCAAAAACCTCATGCAAAAAATAATTCCTTCTTACGAAGGCGAAGTCTGGTGCATATCCAAACATCTGCTGGCCTCGTCCATGCGCCTTATGGAAGTCGGCACCAAACAGCAGTCGCTCAACCACCCCGAAGAGGCCTACAGGCTTTTCAATCAGGCCTATGAACTTTACTGCCTGTTTTGGGGACTGAACATGAACATGCTTAACGTCGACGATGTCAAATGGATTGAAGACAAGTCCGAAGACATCAAAAAACTTTCTTCCAAACTCGACGCCGTCGTCAGGGAAGCGCCTGCCGTCGCCGAAAAGACCGGCGCGCTTTCCAAAATGAAGGCCTTCGTCCGCAAAGCCGTCGACTGTTGCATTGAATAAGGAGAAAAACCATGCGCAAAATCTGTCTGACTCTGTTTGCCGCCGTTCTGCTTGTCTGCGGCTGCGGCAAAAAAAACCGAAACCGCCGCGCTCGACGACGGCAAAATCTATTTTTTCTACTATAACGAATGCCCTTATTGCCACGATGCCATAGACTACATTGACCGGCAATACCCGAACCTGAACATGGCTATGGTCAACATCCATGTCGGCAACGGCTTTGAACTCTTCAAAGCCTGCGGCGAAAAGTTCAGACTCGGCAACAGCATCGGCACCCCGTTGTTCTGCATGGGCGGCAAATACCTCATGGGCTGGTCCGAAAACAACGCCCGCAAATTTGACGAATATGTCAAACCCTATCTCAAATAATAAAACGCTTTTAGTATCCTTGTCCCTCCGGTCACCGCCGGAGGGACGTTTTTGTTTGCAATACCTGCAAAATCTGCTATATATAAAAAGCGAAAGATATTAAAAAGAGGTTCAAATGGAACAGCAGCTGCCCGAAAACATCATGCGCAAAGCCGTCAAAGGCATTTCTTACATTGCCCACCCGCTGCGCCTGCGCATTTTGGAATACCTCGACGTCAACGGCAGTTCTTCCGTTTCGGCCATAACCAAAGCCCTCGGCGAAGAACAGGTCATCATCTCCCAGAGCCTGAAGAAAATGCGCGAGGCTAACCTGGTCAGAACCAACCGCCGCGGCATTTTCATCTATTACGACATCTGCGAAGAATACCCGGCCAGCATCTTTACCTGTCTGCGCAAACTCTATGCCATGATGACCGACAATTTCTACTTTCTTGAAGACGGCGTCAAGGCGATTCTGCCTTCGGACTATACCATGATGACCGCCAACCGCATCAAGCTCTTTGCCAATTACGACAAAATGCGCATTCTGGAGTTCTTGACCCTTTACGGTCCCCAAAATGTTACCGAAATCGTCAACGGCATCGGCAGCGAACAGCTCAAGGTTTCACAATATCTCAAACGGCTGAAGACGACGGTTTTGTCATCTCGCGGCGCCAGGGACGTTTTGTCATCTATGACATTACGCAGGGCGTGCACAAAACCTGCGTCCAATGCATTCACAAACGCTACGATTCGCTTGAAGACAAAGGCGCTTTCTGATTTCCGCTCAGTCTGCGGCTTTGCCCTCTTCTTCCCTCTTTTCCTGATGATGTCCGCGCAGATTTGCCAAAAACTGCGCCTCGATTTTCATATACTGGGTCAGCAGCCACTTGGACTGCGCCAGAACAATTACCGAAACAAACAACAGCAGCAGCGAAATCCGTGCGTCTTCGGTTAAAAAGGTATGAAAGACCGTGACAATGAAAAACGCCACCACCAGCAGCCGGAAACTGGTCATCAGAATCAGCGGCAGCCGGTTCGCCTTTTTCGAAATCCACAGTTTATAATAGATTTTAGCCAGAATACTGTTGGAAATGAAAAAGTTTTTGATATTTTCGGCATTTTCGCTCAGATTGCCGCAGAAAGCGAATTTTTCGCTCACTTTTTTCAGCCAGCCGTCTTCATGGCCGTCATCCGGCGAACGGCCGCTCAACCGGCACAAAATCCGCATTACCGTATCGCGCAGAAATGCCGGCAGAATGGCTTCCCAGCCGATAAGCGCTTTCAGAAACGGCGCCATAACCAGCAGCGTTATCCCGGTCATAACCACCCGGCCGCTCAAGTTCGGCAGATAATGCAGAACAACCGGCTGTACATAATGCTGCGCAAGCAGAATAATCGTGTATAATATCATCGAAAACAGCACCATCCGCAGCAGATAGTTTTTAAACAGTTCCGACCACAGCCGCTCCTCCGAGGGGCTTACCCGAACCGGCTCTTCCGTCCGGCCGATGTAACGCCGCCACGATTCCGGACAAAGTTTCAGCACCAGCCGGTAAAACGGATCGGCGGCCTTAATCATCATCGGCGTCAAAAAGGTCGTAATTACCGACACCGCCACGATAATCGATAAACCTGCGCGTCGAGAACCTTGAGGCTCATGCCCAGGCTGGCGATGATAAAGGCAAACTCGCCGACCTGCGCCAGCGAAAAACCGCAGAGAATCGCCGTCTTTACCGGTTGGCCGGAAATGATGAAACCCAGACACGAAAAAGCAACCTTGCCGATAACGACAATCAGCGTAATCAGAAAAATCGGCCAGGCATACGTCACAAACATCGACGGGTCGACCATCATGCCGACCGAAACGAAAAACACCGCACCGAAAAAGTCCTTAATCGGCTGAATGTTCTTTTCGATTCGTTGAATCAGACTGCTTTCCGCCAGAATGGAACCCATGATAAAAGCGCCCAGCGCCGACGAAAAGCCGGAACAGGTCGCCAGATAAACCATGCCGAAACACAGACTGATGGTAATCAGCAAAAGCATTTCATCAGTCAGGAAACCTTCGATTTTTTTCAAAAACGTCGGCACCAGATAAATTCCGGCAATAAAACACAAAACCAAAAAGAACACCAGTTTCAGCGCGCTGCCGAGCAAAGCCTCGCCGTCAATGCTGTTGCCCAGCGCAATCGTCGGCAGCAGCACCAGCATCAGGATTCCCATAATGTCTTCAACCACCAGCACGCCGAAAACCAAATCCGTAAATCGCTGTTTTTTGACGTTCAGGTCGTCAAAAGCCTTAATGATAATCGTCGTTGACGACATTGAAATCATGCTGCCCAGAAAAAAGCTGTCCATCGTCGACCACCCGAGCAGAATGCCGGTGCTGTATCCCAGATAAAGCATGAACAGAATGTTGGCGTTGGCCGTAATCATTGCCGACTTGCCGACATTGATCATTTTTTTGAAGCTGAACTCCAGCCCCAGGCCGAACAGAAGAAAAATAACGCCGATGTCCGCCCACAGCGTCAGGTCTTCGCGGTCGCTGACCGTCGGCAGAAAATTGAAAAACGGACCGGCCAGAATACCGGCAACCACGTACCCGAGAACAATCGGCTGCTTCAGTTTTTTGCAGACAAGCGTCATTATGCCGGCATAAATAGTAATAAGGGTCAAGTCTAAAATAAGGGTATGGATATGGTGCATTTTTTCTTACATTAAAATAAAGGATTAAACTGAAATTAAATTAATTTTATTTCTGTTTAAATTTTCTTAATGCAGCGCCATAAAACCGCCGGCCGCGTCTGTTTCCCATGCGTCAGGACAAATGCATGCCTCCGGTCACGCCCATAACCTCTGCCGTCACATAACTTGATTCGTTCGACGCCAGATAAACGTACAGCGAAGCCAGCTCCGCCGGCTGGCCGGCTCTTCTGAGCGGCGTTTCCTGCCCAAACTCGGGAATGTTTTCCGGCAGCTGTCCGCCGCAAATCTGTAAAGGCGTCCAAATCGGCCCCGGCGCCACCGAATTCGCCCGAATGCCGCGGTCGGCAAGCTGCTTGGCCAGTGCACGCGTAAAACAGACGATTGCACCTTTGGTCGCCGCATAATCAAGCAGGTACTTGCTCGGCTGATAAGCCTGTATCGACGAAGTGGTAATAATGCTCGAACCGGCCGGCAGATGGGGCAGTGCGGCCTTAACCGTCCAAAACATCGAAAAGACGTTGACCTGAAACGTTTCCAACAGCTGCGCGTCGGACAGTTCGGCTAGGTCGGCGCAAGCCGTCTGCCGGCCGGCCGCCAAAGCCAAAACATCAAGGCCGCCGAACCCGTCGACGGCTTTTTCGACAATTTCCGCGCATACTTCCCTGCGGTTAAGGTCTCCGGGAAGCAAAACCGCCTTTTGTCCGGCTTTTTCAATCAGCTTTTTCACTTCCTCGGCATCTTCTTCCTCACTCGGAAAATAGTTCAGCGCCACGTCGGCCCCTTCCCGGGCAAAGGCGATTGCCGCCGCCCGTCCGATGCCGGAATCGCCGCCCGTAACCAGCGCCTTGCGTCCGGCCAGCCGGTTGCACCCCTGATAACTGTCTTCGCCGCAATCGGGCTTCCGTTCCATTTCAGCCTGCACCCCGGGCGCTTTCTGGAGCTTTTCTTTAAACTTGCCGTTAAAATACGCTTTTTGCGGATTAATCAGTTCAGATTTTTCATTCATGGCTTTTTTCCTTTGCTGTAAAACGGTTTTCCCCGTCCAATGTAATCAGACGAAGGCCGGAATCCAGCGCCTTTAAACCGAATGGATTAGCCGAACTATACGAAAAATTAAATTATCCGCAATATTCTGAATAAAATTTAACGTTACCGGAAAAGACATGAAACTCTGGATATCGCTCTGTTTGTTTCTGCTGCTGGGCGCAACAGCGTTTGCAGTTCGCGAAAATTCTCTGGAAAGCAGACTTCGCCGCATAATCCGCCTCTCAAACACCGATGCAGGCGTCGCCGTCGTCAGCGGCAGCCGAAATTGGGCGGTCGGCAACCGGAAACGCCCGCTGCTCAGCGTTTTCAAGTTTTTTATTGCGGTTCAAACCCTCCGGCAGATGGAGCAAACCGAAACAGCTCTTAACGCAAAACTGACAGTCAAAGAAAACATGACGGACGCGAACATGTACAGCCCCATGCTGAAAAAACATCCCCGCCGCCCCTTCGAAATCAGTCTGGCCGAGCTGCTCGAATACATGATTGCCGAAAGCGACAACAATGCCGCGGACATTCTGCTGGAATATTCCGGAGGAACCGGACAATTGGAAAAATTTCTGCATGACCTCGGTTTTTCCGGCATTGACATTCGCGTCAACGAAAAACAGATGAACCAAAAAGCAGAAAACCAATACCTGAATCAGGCCGCGCCGTCAGATGTCGCCGGACTGATAAAACTTGTTTTTGAAAAAGACGTTTTGTCAGCCGAACACCGGAAATTTCTCGCCGATATCATGATCAAAACCTCCACCGGCGCCGACAAAATAAAACTAGGCCTTCCTCCCGGCATCATATTCGGCCACAAAACCGGCTCGTCTTCACGCATCGCCGACGGCATTAAAATTGCCAACAACGACGCCGGTTTTGTCACTTTGACAAACGGCAGCACCTATTATATCGCCGTCATGATAACCGAATCAAAACATGACGACCGTGCCAATGCCGCACTGGCCGCCCAAATATCGCAGACCGTTTACAATTATCTGACGACAGAAAAAACCGATTAGAGAAAAGTCACAAAAAAATCCCCTGCAACCGAAACGAATTTAGAAGCCTGGAAACGAACCCGGGTAAGAAAAAAATAATATTGTCATCGCCGTGCTTTTATTCTTTCCTGTCATTCCCGTATTCGTTTCTTCTCCTCTGTCATTCCCGTGCTTGGCACGGGAATCTAAAAGAGATGTCCGGCTCAAGGCCAAGCATGACAAAAAAAGCCGCCCCGATAGGACAGCTTATAAATGGCGTCGCATATGTTTTGATTTTCGAACTTTAGATATAAGAAACTTATCTCGCTAACCAATAGAAGCAATAAATTATACAAAACTATGCTACTTTACAATATGGATAACTAAACTTAATGTTCATATGAAAAAAACGACCCAAAGAAGGTGCTGAAATCAAATTCTTATAAACTATCTCAGGCACATTATAGTACCTATAAATACCTCCTTGCTTAAATTCAATTTCTAAAACATTATTTTCATATCCAACACTTTGTAAATTACTTGATATAACAAATTTTCTATTCATCTCATTAACTTTCATTTCAAAATGAAAAGGCCCAAGCAATTACTTGGGCTTTTCTCTATTTCTTTCCAGTTGATGGCTTTTGACTTAATGCTGAAGCCGCTACAGTTTTACTAGCTGTACTAGTTCTACCGTCACGCAACACTTTAGATGCAACAGATGCTACTTTCGAACCAGTAACTTTACAAGATTTTTGACAACTAGATTTCGTCATTATTTTTTCCTTTCTTAAAATATTTTAATAAAGGAACTTTCACTGTTGACTAAAACAAAAATAAAAGTTAATTGTTCATTAACAATATAGTTTGGAGTGAAAATTCCTTACTTGTTAATGACTAAGAAAGCGTAAATTTCTTAGTCATTTTTTATTATCTAAAAAGCTTCAAAAAAGAAAAGTTTAAAATCACAAAAATATTCATAATCACACGAAACTTCTTGTTTTCTAGCATTATTTTAATTTTATTCTTGTGGATAGAACCTTTAAAAACACTGTTCTAGTTATGTTCTTATGCTATATTAAAAAAAATTGATAATAGACTCGATAAAACATAACATTATCAGAATCTTAAATTTTTAAAACAAACCAGAAAGAAACACCATGAACTCCATATCAAAATACAATAAATTCGAAGAAATAAAACGATTCAACCCTGAAATCGGAGAATTTTGGTATGCTCGCTCCTTAGCAACCGTATTAGAATACAAAGATTGGAGAAACTTTATTAATGTTATAAATAAGGCTAAAGAAGCTTGTTTAAACAGTAAACACAATATATTAGACCATTTCGTTGACGTCACCGAAATGGTAGAACTCGGTTCTGGCGCCAAAAGACAAATTGAAGATATTTTATTATCAAGATACGCCTGTTATTTAATCATACAAAATGCAGATCCATCAAAAGAAATTATAGCTTTAGGACAAACTTACTTTGCAACACAAACCAGAAAACAAGAACTCGAAGAAGAAAAAGATACCAGCTCTTTCCCAACCACCAATAAAATCCTGAACAGTCGTATCCACATTTTTATTCGCCAGTGCATTCTCCATTGTATGCCGAAAGCAATGAAATACTTTTTCTTTTTCGACAATTCCGACAGCCGTTAAATAACGAGCAAACCATTTACCAATGGCATTAGTATAGCCATATCCCTCTACATAATCCAGCACATAAAACAACCGCTCTCTTCTGATAGAATCAAAAGGTATTTTTTTCCTGGACTTACTTTTTTTCATATACTTACGAGCATTTTTATCAGCAACAACTGCATTATAAAAACTTAAAAAACCTAGTTCAATCAACCTATGATGAATAGGAATTTTCCGACGGGAAGAAACTGTTTTTAAGCTCTTATCCTCTGCATCATCATTTATATCAAAGTAGTATTGCCCATTATCACATCGTATATCACTTAAATAAAGCTGACAAATTTCATTCAATCGACAACCTGTAAACAATGCAATAAGAGGAATCCAGTAGCGTGCTGCTGAACGAGCATCAATTCCCATTGAATATGTCTCAGAATTAAAAATTTTCCTCAAATCATCCCCACTAAATGGAAACCTATCAATTGAATCTTTATATTTTTTACCATTCTTTTTTGGAAAATCAAAAGCACTAGAAAAATCTTCAATAATCAACCGTTCCTTATGAGCTGACTTCATAAGCCCCAAAAAAGAAATAAAATATTTGCTTAATGTTGCCTTGCTTATAGTTGGAAATTTATACTTCTCATTTGCTACTATTACTTCTCGAACATTTAGCCTTTTAAATTGCTTTTTCTTGGAATAATTCGCAGGCAACTTATGAAGATTAGCTGAAATATATCTGCAATCTTTATAAGTTATATCCTCAATATTTTCTTTTTGAACCAAATCAAACATTACAGAAACATTAACAAAACCTTCTTTTTTCGTCCTTATGGATATTTCGCCCTTTTCTAGTTTTATCTGGTTTGTTTTCTCATACAGCTCATACCATTTTGTTTTAACAGAAATACTTTCTTTAAAATTATCTTTTTCAGAATGTGCTGTCTTAGTTATCTGCTCCACCGCTGGGTTATATTCTTCATATTTATACCCCGACCGAATACAAGCTGCTTTTTTTTAAAAATGAATTTTCTAATGCCAATAACTTTTTATAAAATTTATGATAGAACCACCAAGAACTTAGGGAAATATCCTTTTTTTCAAGTTTCTCTATCCCTAACTTCGTTTTGTCTGAAATGAAAGAATTATTTTCATAATTTTTTAAAAATTCTAAAACATAATTACGAGCAATTTCCTTGGATTTTCTATTTAATTCTGTAAATTCTTCCGAAACTTCCTGTTTTTCATCATTAAACTCATACAAATCACTCACAATATTTTCTAAATTGCTATCATTTATATCTTTGAATATAGAAACATCACTAGCGGGGATTCGCCCTTTATTTAATTTAATGTAATTTTCTGTAAAGTAATCATCTGCTTCACACACTCTTTTGCTAAGGATAAGCTGTATTTCATTATCATTTAAAAACAATTTCCCCTTGTTAGTAAAATCCATTCTTTCAACTCTCCCTGCTCTAATTTCATCAAGAACTATATCAATTTTTGCAGATTCTTGTCTTAAAAGCTTTAACGATTCGAAATAATCATTCGTTCTTAAAGAATATTTTATTTCTTTGTTTTTTATTATATTTTTCAAATCATTAGGAACCGAAACCCGAATATAATAAGTATGATTCCTGCGAAATAATCTTGCCTGATTTTTTATCATAAAACTGTACCACTCTACTGTTTCACCAAGTAAAGTGGTACAATTTCTGAAACAACTATTGTAAAATATCAAGTATTTACAATATGATATGGCGTACCCGGAGGGATTCGAACCCACGACCCTCGGCGTCGGAGGCCGATACTCTATCCAACTGAGCTACGGGTACATCTTCATATATCGTTTTCCTATGTACATTATTTTAATTTACATTTCCAGTCTTTTTTGAAAAAATCCTCTCTTCTTTCCCGCTTCGCAGAAAATTTGCCGAAATTATCGCAATTTGGGCTTGACTTTAGTTACGGAAACGTTATTAACAAGCAACAAGTTTATTTACGAGGATTAATACAATGGCTAAAAAATGTGATATTTCCGGCACCGGCGTTATGAGCGGCAACAATGTCAGCCACGCTCACAACAAAACCCGTCGCCGTTTTCTGCCCAACCTGCAGGTTGTATCTCTTCTGAGCGAAACCCTGGGCAAAATGTTCAAACTCAAAGTTTGCTCCAAAACCCTGCGTTCTATTGAACACAACGGCGGACTGGATGCTTATCTGGAATCCACGTCCAACAGCAAACTGACCGAAGAAGCTAAAAAAATAAAAAAGAGCATTGCGAAAAGCAAAGCCGCTAAATAATTATAAACAGGTCAACTCCGAAATATCCCTCTGATTTTTCAGGGGGATATTTTTTTATCCCCACAATTAACAGCCCTGAAACCCCCTTCGCGTCAAATCCTTTGAGTTTTACCGAGAACTTGTTTATAAAGAGGCAGTAAAAGAACTAATTTTTTTCACATGAAAGTCTGCCCCGATGGAACAAATCGACACCGCTTCGCTGCCGCAAAACCTGGAAGCCGAACAGGCTCTGCTCGGCGCCGTTCTGGCCAACAACAAAGCCTATGAAAAAGTTTCCGAATTCCTGCGCCCCTACCACTTTGCCGATTCGATTCACGCCAAGATTTTCGAAGTCATTTCCAAACTGATTCAGCGCGGTCATGTTGCGGACATCATCACGCTCAAAAACTATTTTGAACAGGAAGGCTCCCTGAACGAAGTCGGCGGCCACCAATATCTGATAAAACTTGCCGACAGCGCTTCGCCTCTGACCAACGTCGAATATTACGCACAATTCATTTATGACAAATACCTGCGCCGCGAACTGATAAACACCGGTTACGAAATCGTCAACGACGCTATGAAAGAAGACTTGGATACCGATGCGACCGCCCAGATAGAAACTGCCGAAAAGAAACTTTTCGAACTGTCTAACCAGGGTGAAAGCCAAGGCGGATTCATCGACTTTGCCGAAGCGCTCACGTCTTCCCTCGGACAAATCGAACAGGCCTATCAGAAAGACGGCAAAATATCCGGCCTTCCCTCCGGCCTTGATGCTCTCGACGAAAAAACCCGGCGGGCTCAACAATTCCGACCTCATTATCATTGCCGGACGTCCGGCAATGGGCAAAACCGCTCTTGCCACCAATATCGCCTATAATGTGGCCGAATTTATGAGCCATGACAAATCCGTCGACCCAAAATCGCGCGGCGTCGCTTTCTTTTCGCTTGAAATGTCCGCCGACCAGTTGGCCGGCCGTATTTTGTCCACCGTTACACAGACGCCCGGACACAAAATGCGCACCGGCGAACTCGACAATGCCGAGTTTACCCGCATTGCCGCCGCCGTCCGCGAACTGGAAACCATTCCGCTGTACATCGACGACACGCCGGGCCTGAACATCAACGCCATCCGCACCCGCGCCCGCCGCCTCAAACGCAACAAAGGTCTGGGCTTGATTGTCATCGACTATATCCAATTGATTATGGGAACAGGCAGCAAAGACCGAAGGCAACCGCGTGCAGGAACTTTCCGAAATCTCCCGCGGCCTGAAAATCCTCGCCAAGGAACTGAATGTTCCGGTCATCGCCCTGTCACAGCTGAACCGCGGCGTCGAACAACGCGATGACAAACGTCCGGTTATGTCCGACTTGCGTGAATCCGGCTCAATCGAACAGGACGCCGATATCGTCATGTTTGTTTTCCGCGAAAACTATTATATCCAAAACGAAGAACCCAAACAGCGCTCGGGCGAAACGCCAGAGCATCTGCAAAACCGCATGGAAGAATGGCAGAAACGCATCCGCGAAACCGCCAATCTCGGCGAAGTCATCATCGGCAAGCAGCGCCACGGCCCGACCGGCACCGTCAAACTGTTCTGGAACGGAGAGTTTGCCCAGTTCGGCAATCTGGTTAAGGAAGAATACCTCCCCGACCAAATCGGCTGAGTTTATTTGCGGTTGCAGCAACGGCCGCAGCCGCAGGAGTCCTCGCCGTCACAGCCGGAACCGTCCTTGACCTCCACCGGATAACCGCCGTAAAATGCCGAACCGAGGATTTTTCCGGCATATTCATGCTCCGGCGTATCGCAGGTCATAACCGCGTCTTCAGTCGACTGCGGTTCGCTTTCAATGTCGCCGCTGAGAATTGCCTCCTGCATTTTTTGCAACCGTTGTTTTTTGCCCTCGCAACAGGAGCACGAACTCTGTACCGGGGTCTTAACCAGCATGTCGGCCAGCCATTTAAACATTTTCACTACTCCTTAATTAATATCCTGTATAATATACCGTAAAATTTATGAATAAAAAGGAAACGCCTTGCCAAAAAAACTGGAAAATATGACCGAAGAAGAATGGGAAGCCGTCTGCAACCGTTGCGGAAAATGCTGTCTGATAAAGCTTCAGGACGAAGACACCGGCGAAATTTACTACACCGACGTCGTCTGCAAATATTTTGATTTCGACACATGCGAATGTACGCAATACCAAAACCGCTGCACGCTGGAGCCCGAATGTCTGAAACTGACCAAAAACAATGTCGGCAAAATCGGCTGGATGCCAAAGTCATGCGCATACCGCTGCCTGATTGAAGGACGGCCGCGCCCGGTGCGGGAACCGGTATCGGCATTCTGCATTTCCGAAAATCTGGTCAGCGATGACGAACTGGAGGACCATATTCTGGAACGGGATGACTTATGAACAAAGACGACTATATAATAGAAGACACTTTTAACCCTCAGTCCCGGTTTGAACATCTGGAACATATCGAACCCGAATTCTGGAAAAAGAAAAAACTTGAGAAAATGTCCGCCGAAGAATGGGAGCTTCTCTGCGACGGCTGCGGCAAATGTTGTTTGAACAAATTGGAAATCAAGGGCAAAATACGTTTTACCAATACCCGCTGCCGCTTTCTGGACTGCCGGAGCTGCCTGTGCCGGATTTATCCCGAACGCTTTGAGAAAGTTCCCGACTGTCGCGACATTGACCTGAACGCTGTCCGCGAAAAGCCGCGCTGGCTGCCCAAAACCTGCGCCTACTGGCTGCTGGACAACGGCTTCGACCTCCCGGAATGGCATCCGCTTAAAACCGGACGCGCCGCTTCCGTACATGAGGCAAAGATGTCGCTGAAAGACCGCGAAACCGTCTCGGAAACAGGAATACAGAATTATGAAAATTACATTGTTTACTGGGAAGACCTTTGACATCCGCGAAGCGCTCGGCTTTGATATAAAAATCGTCAAATCGTCGCGCGCCAGACGAATGACGCTCCGCATCGATTCCAAAGAACGGCTGCCGGTTCTGACCATTCCCGAACGTTGCGCGGCCAAACGTGCCGTTGACTTCGTCAACCTGCACCGCGACTGGATAGAACGCTCTCTGGCACGGCTGCCGCAAACCAAAAACTTTGAAGACGGAGAGCAAATCTCTCTGTTCGGCCAACCGGTTGTTATTCGCCGGACAAACGACCGTCGCGGCGGCACTTTTCTCGAAAACGGTTTTCTGAACGTTTCCGGCGACGCCGAATTTTTGCACCGCCGGGTCAAAGACTACATTAAGGCACAGGCAAAAACCGAATTTTACCGCCGTTCCAAAATTCTCGCCGACCGGCTCGGCTGCCCTCTGAACGACGTCACGATAAAAGATACCAAATCACGCTGGGGCAGCTGTTCGTCCATGCACAACATCAACTACAGCTGGCGCATCGCCCTTGCCCCCGAAACCGTAATCGACTATTTGATTGCCCATGAGGTTGCCCATCTCAGGCACCAGGACCATTCCAGAGCATTCTGGCGTTGCGTCCGCGAACTTTATCCCGAGGCCGAGGCCGGCAAAGTCTGGCTCCGCCTGCACAGCAGGGAACTCTATCGGTACGAATAACAAAAAACTTGATAATTACATATTTGCTCCTTATATTTTAAACAGACACCAACTTCATGGAGAACAATTTAAATGTTAGAAAATAAAAATTTTGCCGCCGTCAGTGCCAAATCGGCCGCAACCGTAGACGAGGGGCTTCGCCAGTACATGATTAAAGTTTACAACTACATGGCTGCGGGTCTCTGCCTGACCGCCTTTGCCGCCTATCTGGTTGCCAATACCTCGCTGATAAGGCTCTTTTTCAACATTACCCCGCAGGGCGCCAGCCTGTCCGGTTTGGGCTGGCTGTTTCTGTTGGCGCCTTTTCTGATGATTTTTGCTTTCGGCTGGGTCATCAGCCGCGGCACGCTGCAGCAGGTTCAGGGCGTATTCTGGGGCTTTTCGGCAGTTATGGGCATTTCTCTGGCGCCGATTTTCCTGACTTATACCGGTGACAGCATTACCCGCCTGTTTCTGATTACCGCCGCAACTTTCGGCGGAATGAGCATCTACGGCTACACCACCAAAAGAGACCTGACCGCCATGGGTTCCTTTATGGTCATGGGCTTGTGGGGAGTCATTATCGCTTCCATCGTCAATATCTTTATGCAGAGCTCCGGCCTGAGTTTTGCGCTGTCGATTCTGACTGTCATCATCTTTACCGGCCTTACCGCTTATGATACGCAGAAAATCCGCAGTCTTTACCTCAGTGCCGACACGGGCGATACGCTTTCCCGCAAAGCCATTGCCGGAGCATTGGAACTCTATCTTGATTTCATCAACCTGTTCCTGGCTCTGCTCAGACTTTTCGGCGACCGCCGTTAAAAAACAAAGTGTTTTCAGGCTCCGTGCATACGGAGCTTTTTTTTTGCAAAAAATCATTGACTTGCCGCCCAAAAATGTCTATAAGCAGAATTACCCGAGGCCTTAGATTCAAAATTAAGGCTTAAATAACTAATAAAAATCAGCCGGCTGACGCCGGCGTTAACCGGAGAAAACAAATGAAAAGAACCTATCAGCCGAGTAAACTGGTCAGAGCCCGCCGTCACGGTTTCCGTGCCCGCATGGCCACGGCCGGCGGCCGCAAAGTCATTGCCGCTCGCCGCAGCAGAGGACGTAAAAATCTTTCGGCTTAGGCTGCAAACCTATGTCTGAAGTTTTGATTTTAAAAAAACGGAAAGATTTTGTAAGAGTCGCCGCAAAAGGCGTTAAGGTAGCTACCTCGACGCTCATTTTGCAGGCGGCTCAAAGTTTATCTGCACCCGAGGGCTCCTGCCGCACCGGCTACACGACAACCAAGAAAATCGGCAAGGCTCATGTCCGCAACCGGACCCGCCGCCGCATGCGCGCCGCCGTCCGCGAACTTTTTCCGGCCCGCGCCCGTCCCGGTGTTGACTATGTTCTGATTGGCCGTTACAACACGGCGGACTGCCCCTTTGACAAACTGAAGGGTGATCTTTGTTATGGGCTGAAAAAACTCCACAAACTGCTCAATCCGGAAGAAAAAAACATGAATCGGCTACTGAAAAACCTGTTGATTTGGCCGATTAAATTTTACCAGAAATTTCTCTCGCCGCTTTGTCCGGGCGTCTGCCGTTTTCGGCCGACCTGCTCACAATATATGATAGAAGCCATCTCCGTCCACGGCGTCATCAAAGGGCTGTACCTTGGCATCCGCCGCATTCTGCGCTGCCATCCGTGGGGAGGTTCGGGGTACGACCCGGTTCCGCCGAAACGCGAAAAAGAAAATAAGGAATAAGGCTGGATATTTGCTTGCCTAAACCCTAATTATACAGTAGAAAATTTAAGAAGAGAACAAAGACGCCGACACCGGCCGACCGAGCGTTAACCGAGGAGATTAAAAAAAAGATGAAAGAAGAAATGAAAGGCATTTACTGGGCCGTTATCCTGTCAATTGCCGTTATTTTCATAACCAACTACTTTTTCCCGCGCAAACCGGCAACAACACCGGCGACGCCGGAAGTTCCGGCTGTCGAAACCGTCGCAGAAAAAGTCGAGCAGCCGCTTGACGATGTTACGGCCGAAACGCCGTCGGAAGTCTCCGAAGTCCTCGGCAAAGACGCCCGGATTAAAATCAAAAACGCTGCAGTCAGCGGCTCCCTCCGCATTAAGGGCGCCCGTTTTGACGAAATTTTGCTCGACAAATACAAGCAAACGCTGGAAACAGACAGCGCAGACGTAGAGCTCTTTGCTCCGGCTAAAACTGCCGCCCCCTACTATGCCGAATTCGGCTGGCTGCCGCAGGACACGGCCGTCCGCACGCCGAATGCCGACACGCTCTGGAACGTCAAAGGCAGAGAATTGACCCCGCAGACGCCGGTAACGCTGGAATGGAACAACGGACAGGGACTAACCTTTGTCCGCCGCATCAGCTTAGACGACAACTATATGTTTACCATTGAACAAAGCGTCGAAAACAATACCGGACACAGTATTGTCCTTTACCCCTACGGCTTAATCAGCCGTTTCCACAATCAGGCGGCAGCCAGCAGTGTCGTTCATGAAGGGCTTATCGGCGTTGTCGACAACACCCTGAAAGAAATCAAATACAAAGATCTTGAAGACGGCAAAAAAAGAAGACTTCAAAACAACCGGCGGCTGGGCAGGCTTTTCCGACCGCTACTGGTTTTCGGCCTTTGTCATGAACAACGCTCAAAACGGCACCGTCAAATTCAGCAATACCGGCAAAGACACCTATCAGGCGGATTATGTCGGTGCACCGATAACCGTCGCACCGGGCTCCGTCGGCACCAATACGGTCAAGATGTTTGCCGGCGCCAAAGAAATCAAGCTGCTGGACAACTATACCAAACAGTTTAACATTCCCAAGTTTGACCTTGCCGTCGACTTCGGCTGGTATTACTTCCTGACCAAACCATTTTTCTATATTCTCGATTTCCTTTACAACTTCATCGGAAACATGGGCTGGGCCATTCTCCTGTTTGCCGCCCTGCTCCGTTTTCTGATGTTCCCGATAGCCAACAAATCCTACGAGAGCATGTCCAAAATGAAAAAGGTTCAGCCTCGGATTAAAGAACTGCAGGAAAGATACGGCGACGACAAAATGAAACTCCAGCAGGAAACGCTGGAACTGTACCGTCGCGAAAAAATCAATCCGGCCGCCGGCTGCCTGCCGATGCTGATTCAGATTCCGGTCTTTTTCTCGCTGTACAAGGTTCTGAACATTTCCATCGAAATCCGCCACGCACCGTTCATCGGCTGGATTAAAGACCTTTCCGCGCCGGATCCGCTGACGCTTTCCGCTTGGACGCATCTGCCGGTTCCCGGCCTTCTTGACATCGGCGTCTGGCCGATTCTCATGGGACTGACCATGTGGATTCAGCAGAAACTTAACCCGGCGCCCACCAACAAAGATCAGGCGCGCATGTTTGCCATGATGCCGGTAATTTTTACCTTTATGCTCGGGCACTTTGCTTCCGGTCTGGTCATCTATTGGACGCTGAGTAACATTCTTTCCATTATCCAGCAAAAAGCAATTATGAAGAAAAACGGAGTAGAATAATGGCCTCGGACAAGTTTAGCCCCGAACAGCTTAAAGAAGCTGAAAGCTTGTTTAACAAGCCCTGCAATTTTGTGCTGAGCGTGGCCAAACTTGACCAGCTGCCGTTAACCGAAATGGGCGAAGTTGCGTTTGCCGGACGCTCCAACGTCGGCAAGTCAAGTCTTATCAACGCTTTGTTTAATCAGCGCAAACTGGCGAAAACCTCCTCAACGCCCGGCCGCACCCAGCAGCTGAATTATTTCAATCTGGCCGATAGAATTCATCTGGTTGACCTGCCCGGTTACGGTTTTGCCCAAGCTCCCGAAAGCATGGTCAAATCATGGCAGAAACTCATCTTTGCCTATTTGCAGGGACGGGTAAATCTCAAACGGGTTTTTCTGCTCATCGATTCGCGGCACGGCATAAAAAAGGTCGACGAAGAAACGATGGAACTGCTCGACAAAGCTGCCGTCACTTACCAGATTGTTCTGACCAAAACCGATAAAATCAGTGCCAAAGCTCTGGCCGATACAATCAAAAGAACCGAAGAAATTATCAAAAAGCACGGCGCCGCCTACGTTGACGTTTTGGCCACCAGTTCGGAAAAAAACCGCGGGCTGAATGAGCTCAAAGCCGAAATCAACAGTTTGATTTGACAAACTGCTTGCGGTTTTTGCGTCCCATGGACCAAAGGTTGCCGATACCGTTTATCGGCTGCACCGCATGCAAAGAGTTAAAGTTAAAATCCCGGCTGAAGAAAACCGACGTCGTTTTGGTGTAATTGTTCATCGGGCAAAAACCGTAAAAATCAACCTGCAGCAGATTCGCCGCGCGCAGTTCCGCAACGGCCCGGACATATTCCTGCGACGTATTGATACGGTCGCTGTCATCCAGTATGACAATGCCTCCCGGCGCCAGTTTTCTAACTGCCGCAGCGGCGCAGTAGGCCCGACATTTGCCGTCAATCGCAATCACGTCATAAACCTCATCCTGCTCAAAAATCGCATTAAAATAAGCTTCGCCTTCATCACGCCAGTAAACGGAAAGATTGGGACATTTAAATTCCTCGCACCAGCGGGCAAACCATTCCGGATTATCTTCAATGCTGATGACTTTTGCCGCCCGTTCAGCCCAAAACAGCGACGAATAGCCGCAACCGTATTCAAAAACCCTTTTGCCGCCATAATCAAACTGCGACAGATACTCAATCGCCGGATACGTATACCAGGGAATGGGGTTGCCGTCTTTATCCGCACAGACTTTTTCGTCGATGCTGCGTTCAATGGCATATTCTTTCTGCCACATCTCAATAAATTTCATAAACTTGTCGCTAAACATTCGGACGGTCTCCGTTGAAAATATGTTTGCGGCACATATATCATAAAAGTACGGTTTTTTGAAATGTTTTTTAGGAGATTACAATGGAATATTTAAGAAAAACCTCTCTGGTTCTGACCATTATCGGCGCCCTCAACTGGGGCCTGGTCGGATTTTTCGACTTCAATCTGGTTGCCTTCCTGTTTGGCAGCATGAGCATTTTGTCCCGCATCATCTACATGCTGGTCGGACTTTCCGCTCTGGTTGTGGCCTACTCCGCCGCCACCTGCTGCCGTACGGAAGAGCATTTTGTAAAAGAAATCAGCAAATAAGTCCTGTTCTCTCCCTCAGTGAGGGAGAGAACAATTTTTCCGTCATTAAAGATTAATCAATAACTCTGATGTACAATCAAAGAAAACAAAATTGAGGACTGATATGGCAGGCGCAAATTTAATCTTCAAAAATCCCCGCACCGGAATAATCAAAGTTGCTCCGACCGGTTTTTCATGGACGGTTCTGCTGTTTGGATTTCTGGTTCCCCTGCATCGCAAAGACTGGCTGTGGACCGCAATCATTCTCTTTTCTCAGATTGTGACTTTCGGCCTGGCTGCAGTCCCTTTTGCTTTTCTGTACAATAAACTTTATGCCCGGAAACTGATTAAACGCGGCTACACCTATTTCAGCCGCACCGGCAGCGTTGCTCCCGAAATACTGAAAGAATACCTGCGGCTGCAAAACCGCGTTTTTGAAAAAGCCTTTGCCGCCGCCGAATAAAAACCGCCGTTTCAATACGGACCATTTTACGCCCGCCGGATTGGAAACATGAAAAATGCGGAAAATAACTTTACGCAAGTTTTCTTGCCGCAGACGAAATCTGCATAAGCGTATAAGACACAATCTCCACAACCGGCATGTTGGTCGTCTTGCAGTCACGTTCGCACTTGTAGAGAAGCTCCAGCACGCTGAGCAGTTTCTCTCGCGGCCAAATGCTGACCTGCCGTTTAAAACTCGATTCGCGAAAAAAGATAATCCGCGGCTGCAGCTTGAAAACCGCCTTGTCTACGGTGTCGCCGTTTTCCATGAAAGCCTTGCAGGTCAAAATCTTGTTAAAATGATACGTCAGGCTGCGAATAATCGAAATCGGCTCGTTACCTTCGTTAACCAGCTTGTTGAAAGCGGCCAGCGCTTTGTCCGCATAACCGCCCGCCGCGGCAAAACAAACGTCGTCGCCGGAAGAAGAAGACGCATCGCTGATAATTTTCTGCACGTCTTCAACCGTTACATTCTTATGATCGCCGAGATAGGTTATCAGTTTTTCGATTTCGCCGGAATTACTCATCCGGTCGTTGGAAAGCCGTGCACACAACAGCTGCAGCGCCTCGTTGCCGATAGTAATCCCGTTTTCGATAAACTTGGCGCGGGTCGAGTTGAAAATATCTTCGTCACGGTCTTCATAGCAGGCGATTGCCGCCATATTCTCGTTTTCTTCCGCCAGCCTGACCAGTGAAGACTTCTTGTTCAGACTTCCCGAAGACACAATCAGCAGCGTGTCGGAAACATTATTTTCCAGCAGGGCTTTGACATGTTTGGTCAGATTATTGTCTCCGTCCCGTACGATAACCACGCGGCGGCCGCCCATCAGCGACTGCCCGTTATATTCGCCGAACAGAATTCCCAGATCGCCGTTAACGTCGCTCCCGTTCAGGTAAACGACCCGAAACGGATCATATGGATCCGGACAAACTGCCGTCGTAAATTTCTTGACATATTCGGCCTGCAATCCCTCGTTGCTGCCGTAAATTACCGCGCAGCGCAGCACGTCGTCCGGCTTCTTCAGATACTTGTCTATTTGTGCCTGCTTAAATTGCACTGCTGTCTCCCACGCCGGTTTTCCGGGAATGGAAATATGCCCCCAGACGCAGCGCTATGTCGTTGGCAATAATCTGCGCACAGTCTTTTTCGCCTTTTTTCTCGGCAATCGTCGTCGAATACGGATTGGACATAATGTCATAGCTGGAATAGGCGATGCTGTTGCCGCGCACCAGTTCCTCGTCACTCTGGGCATCATACAGAATATAATCCACCCGGTAGCGAACCTGCTCGCGGGTTGCCGTAATGTCGTTGCGCAGCGCCTGCTGAATAATCTGGCGGTCCGTCAGTTCGACATACAGACGATACTTAGGATGCGACGGAACACCGCGCGGCGTCAGGCTGTCCAGCAGTTCGTTGCGCACAATCTGGCCGAACCGCTCTTCAATCGGTTCAACCTTAATCTGCGACATCTCCCGCGTAATTGAAGTATCAAAGTCGCCGGAAAAATACCAGGCGTTGTTATGCTTTTTTTCCACGTACAACGGCTGAAACCCACAGGCGGAGAGCAGCAAAAGCAAAAGCAAAACCCGGCATTTTTTCATTTTCGGAACTCCTCTCTAAGCCGCAGCGGCCTTGGCAACGATATTAACGATTTTGTTCGGAACGACGATAATCTTGATGACTTCCTGGCCTTCCAGCTGACGTTTGACATTGTCGACGTTCAGCGCCGCCTTTTCAAGGTCTTCTTTTGAGGCGTCTTTCGGCATTTCAATCGTGCCGCGCATTTTGCCGCAGACCTGAACCGCAATCGTTACGACGTCGTCCTGCGCCAATTTAGCATCGCCCTGCGGCCAGCTTTCGGTAATAATCAGCGACTGTTTGCCCATACGCGCCCACATTTCTTCGGCCAGATGCGGTGTAAACGGCGACATCAGTTTCAACAGCGTCAAATACAGCTCGGCCGGAACCTTTTCCAGCCCTGACATATAGTTGACATAGGTCATCAACGACGAAACCGCCGTATTGAACTTCATCTGGTCTATGCGCTCGGTCACTTCAAGAATGCACTTGTGCATCGCGCGCAGATCCTTCTCGTTCGGCTGAACGTCATATACCTTCTTCATCAGCGCATAAATCTTGCTGACAAAACGGTAAACGCCCATCAGGCTCTCGTCTGACCACATTGCGACCTGGTCAAAGGGTCCTATGAACATTTCATATAAGCGGAACGTATCCGCGCCGTAGGCGTCGACAATATCGTCCGGATTAATGACGTTGCCGCGCGACTTCGACATCTTCTCTCCATTTTCAGCCAAAATCATGCCATGCGAAGTGCGCTTGTTGTAAGGTTCTTTGGTCGGAACCAAGCCGCAGTCATACAAGAACTTATGCCAGAAACGCGAATACAGCAGATGCAGCGTCGTATGTTCCATACCGCCGTTATACCAATCGACGTTCATCCAGTAGTCCAGAGCTTCTTTGGACGCAAATGCCTTGTCGTTGTGCGGGTCGCAATAACGCAGGAAATACCAGGAGGAACCTGCCCAGTTCGGCATTGTATCCGTTTCCCGGCGGGCATGGCCGCCGCATTTCGGACATGTGGCGTTCAACCAGTCGCCGGCCTTTGACAGCGGCGATTCGCCTTCATCGTTCGGATGATAGTCCGGAACCGGAGGCAGCGTCAGCGGCAGTTCCGATTCGGGTATCGGCTGCCAGCCGCATTTCTCGCAATAAACCATCGGTATCGGTTCGCCCCAGTAACGTTGGCGGGAGAAAACCCAGTCGCGCAGTTTGAAGTTAACTTTCGAACGGCCGAAACCATGCTCTTCGGCATACCTGATGGCAGCTTTCATGCCGTCTTCCTTGTTCATGCCGTTCAGAAAACCTGAGTTGACATGTGCGCCGTCCTCTTCCCACGCCTTTTCGGAAATGTCGCCGCCTTCCAGAACCTGAACAATCGGCAGATCGAAAGCCTTGGCAAAATCATAGTCGCGCTGATCATGTGCCGGCACCGCCATAATCGCGCCGGTACCGTAGCCCATCAGCACATAATCGGAAATAAACACCGGAATCAACTCGCCGTTATACGGGTTTTTGGCCTTGATTCCTTTCAGTTCGACACCGGTTTTGGAATCGTTCGCCGTACGTTGCAAATCCGATTTCTTGGCTGTTTCGGCAACATAGGCCTTGACTTCCCCGGCATTTTCAAATTTGTCCGCCAGCGCGCCGACATATTCGTGCTCCGGCGCCAGAACCATATAGGTAACGCCGAAAGCCGTATCCGGACGGGTCGTGAAAACGGTCAGCTTTTTGTCACCCAAAGGCGCGCCATTATTGTCGGTCAGGCCGAAGTCAAGCTCGGCGCCTTCCGAACGGCCGATCCAGTTAACCTGTTGCGATTTGACGCGGTCAATAAAATCCAGCCCGTCCAAATCGTTGATCAAACGGTCGGCGTATTTGGTAATCGCAATCATCCACTGTTCTTTGTTTTTGCGCACCACCTGCGCGCCGCAGCGCTCGCAGCAGCCGTTGACAACCTCTTCGTTGGCCAGGCCGACCTTGCAGGACGGGCACCAGTTGATGGCAATTTTGTCTTTATAGGCCAGTCCCTTTTCAAAGAACTTGATGAACATCCACTGTGTCCACTTGAAATATTCCGGCGACGAGGTGTCGATACATCTGTCCCAGTCAAAACTGAAGCCGAGCGATTTCAGCTGTTTGGTAAAGGTCTTGATGTTGGCCTGCGTCGAAACCGCCGGGTGCACACCGGTTTTGATGGCATAGTTTTCGGCCGGCAGCCCGAAAGCGTCAAAGCCCATCGGATACAAAACGTTGAAGCCCTGCATGCGTTTTTTGCGGGCAATGACGTCCAAAGCGGTGTAAGAACGCGGATGTCCGACATGCAAACCTGCGCCGGACGGATACGGAAACTCGACCAGAGCATAAAATTTTTCCTTGTCATGGTCAATTTCCACCTTGTAGGCTTTCTCGTCGTCCCAGATTTTCTGCCACTTTTTCTCAATGGTATGAAAATTGTACCTGTCTTCCAGCGCCCATTCCTTGCGCCATTCTTCAAAACTTGCTTTGCCGTTGTATCTGGCATTGTTCTCGGTCATTTTCGCTTATTCCTCTCTAGCCGCTAAATCTCTTCTGTACAGTTTTCTGGCCTGGGTCAGGATGGCGTTCTCAATCTCGCCGGCCAGTCTTCTGTCCGCCGTGTCGTTAACCCACTTGCCGTCGCGCAGAACTCTTTTGAAGACTGCCACTTTCAAGCAGTCGGCACGCAGATTGCGTGACAAAATGTTGACGGTAATTTTGAACTGCTCGTTCTGAATGTTGTCCATCGCCGCCCAGTCGGTAATGATAACGCCGCCGGCGGAATCCGCCGAAGCAAGGGGCATAAAGGAAAGCTTCGTAAGCGCCGCCTGCCACAAATACGGATTAACCCCTATGCTTTCTTCTGCCGGCGCTTCGCTTTCTGCTTCGGGCGCACCCTCGGCAAACGGATTAAGGGATGACATCGACGGCAGCCAGGAACAGCCGGAAACCGTCAGTATTGCAATCAGAACCGTGCTTAGTTGCTTTTTCATCAGATAAACCTCATTCAAATTACACATTGCACCAAAAGTATAATACTTTTCACCAAAAGACAAGTCACTTGCGCCATTTTCTCACTTGTAATTAACGTGTCTTTTGCATAAGATAGGCAAAAATTACCCTCAACAAGGAACGAAAGATGCCAGATCCCCGCCAAACCGCCGCCGAAATGCTTCAAAAAGTCCTGACCGAAAAAGCCTTTTTCAGCGAGGTTAAAGGCTCTGTCGATTCGCTCGCCGGCAAAGACGCTGCTTTTGCCAACATGCTGGTACTCACGGCGCTGCGCCGGCTGGTTTTTCTGAAGAAGGCACTCAGACAATACGCCAGAAAAAAACTTCCCGAAAAAGCCGCCTTTGCCGAATTTGCCATGCTGCTCGGCCTGACCGAGATTCTCTTTATGGAAACGCCGGACTATGCCGTCATCAACAGCTGGGTCGAAATCGTCAAAAGAAAAGCCGACAAATATGTCGCCGGATTCGTCAACGCCGTCCTCCGCAAAGCCTGCGCCGATCGTGAGGAGCTGAAAAACCGCGATACGGGAGAGTTTTTCACTTCGGAGTTTTACCGGATTCTCAATCATGCTTACGGCAAAAAGACCGTTTCCAAAATGCAGGCGGCCGCATTAATCGAACCGGCGCTCGACCTTACCGTCAAGACCGATCCGGCCGGCTGGGCGCAGAGGCTCGGCGGCCTGCTGCTGCCGACGGGTTCCGTTCGTCTGAGCAACAACGGCCGCATTGCCGAAATCGAAGGCTACGAAAGCGGCGCCTGGTGGGTTCAGGACGCTGCGGCGGCTCTGCCTGTCAAATGCCTCGGCGATATCCGCGGCCTGAAAGTTCTTGACATGTGCGCCGCTCCCGGCGGCAAAACCGCCCAGCTCATCAACGGCGGCGCCGAAGTCATTTCTCTGGACATTTCCGAAACCCGTCTGAAAAAACTGCGTGACAATATGGCGCGCCTGCAGTTCCCGCCGCCGCAGACCGTCTGCGCCGACGGCGCGGACTATTTGCAGAATTGCAAAAGCGGACAGTTCGACGTCATTCTTCTCGATGCGCCCTGCTCTGCGACCGGAACGCTACGTCGGCACCCGGAACTCGTACATATAAAAACCGTCACCGATGTCGAGAAACAAACTGTCCTGCAAAAAAAACTGCTCGACGCCGTTCCGCCCGCGCTCAAGCCGGGAGGCTTTCTCGTTTACTGCGTTTGCTCAATCGCTAAAGCCGAAGGCGAAGAACAGCTGAAAACATTTTTGGAAACGCATGCCGGCTTCCGGCTTTGCCCGCTCGCCGCCGAAGATATATGCCGCGGCCCCGGTCCCGACATTTCCGAAATTTTTACCCCCGAAGGCTGCATCCGTACACTGCCGTTCCATCTCGCGGACTGCGGAGGCCTTGATTCTTTTTTCATTGCCAAACTGCAAAAGGTTGCCTGAATGTTTTTCCGCAAAGATATCTTCAATACCAAACCCGCCGCGCTCGAGCCTGAAGCCGAAACGGCCGAAGACGAAGTCAGAAACCCGCCTCCGACACGCGCCCGGTCTATGTCATCGGCGACAATGCCCTTACCTGCTATCTGGCCGCCAAACTGACCGACGCCGGACATGATGTCATCGTCATCGCCGGCAAAGAAAACAACCTCAGCTTTTCCACCAACGGCATCAGCCTCAAGGAAGACAGCAGCCTCAAACTCAGCCGCTACAAGTTCAACACTTCTTTCTGGATAAAGGAAGAACCGAAACTGGTTATCATCGCCGCCGACGCAGGCCATGTCAACGCCTCGCTGGCCGCCGTGGCCAAAGACAAAATCGGCGCGGCGCCGGTTTTGTGCTTTACGCCGCTCAAAGACGTCAACTACATTGAAGCCATGGTCGGCGGCAATCTTTTCCGGGCCTTTTTCGACGGCTATCTGCAACAGAACGGACAGCAGGTTTTTCTTTACGGCCGCACGCCGCAGGTAAAAATCTGCAAAAACATCAACTGGGAGAAGGAAAACCCTTTTCCGGACATTTTTGCCTACACCGGCCTGAACGTCGGATACGAAACCGACACCGTACGCTGTTACTGGGAATTTTTCGCACCTTACGCGGTCGGTTCGCTTTTGTCCGCCCTCAACAACAAAAATCTGTTTGACATTACCAAGGACAAGCAGCTTCGAGACCAAATTCCCCGGCTGATTGCCGAAACGGCGGCGATTGCCGCCGGCGAAGGACTGGAACTGGATTGCGAGCCGCTGGTCAAAAAGCTTTACGCCGCGCCGATGAACTATCGCTTTCCACTTCAGGACGAAATCAACGCCGGCGGCTACGGCGAGGCCAACCTCATCAGCTCGGTGCTGATGAACGCCGCACGCAGCGCCAAAATCCGCTTTATGGACAGCAGCCTCAACAAAATCCTCAAGCAGATATACAACTTAATCTTAGTATAAAAGTGCTTTGCAGGTTGAAGAAAAAGAAGAAACGGATTATAAAAAAGTAAGTTGACTCAATAATCAAAAGGCTCTGGCCCATGGAATTTGCATACATCATCACTCTTGCCGCTTTTCTGGTTTGTTTCTTGGCCGCGCTTGTCGGTCTGCGGTTGGCCGCTTCGGAATTGTCATCTCCTGTTCCCGGCAGCAGCTGGCGCCGCGATGCTTTCCTGCCGATGCTGCTGGTTTCCTTTGCCGCTTTTGCCCTTCTTTTTGCCTTTGCCAACCGGACATATGATCAGATTTTTCCGCTGACCTGGGTTGACCTGTTGCTCGCTTTTGTTTCGGCAGCGGCGGTTTATGCCGTTTCCCTGTTCAAAAAAACCGACCGTTTTGCACTGCCGGCACTGGCAGGCGCCGTGCTGCTCTGCACTGCGTTTCTGCCGGCCGATTTCATGTTGTTTCAGAATCATCTGCCTTTCTGGGGAGATCGGTTCTGCATCGTCTTGCTCTGGACGCTGTTTGCCTGGTGTTTTCGTTATCTGAACGGCATTGACGGCATCGCTTCCCTGCAGGCTTCCGGTTTCGTCTGCGGGCTGCTTATCCTTTCCGTACTCGGCGGCCTGCCGCTCTTATACGGCAATTTTGCCGCCGCGCTGCTCGGTGCCCTGACCGCATTGCTCGTTTACAACTGGTATCCGGCCAAACTTCTGCTCAAAGACGGCGCCTGCGTTTCGCTGGGATTCCTGCTCGGCTGGCTGACGATTCTGACGGCTCGCGAAGGCACGGGCAGCTGCGCTCTGATTTACGCCATGTATTATATTCTTGAGATTTGCTGGGCCGTCGGCCGCAAACTGATTGCCAATGACGGCAGCCTGGTTTCCAATACGCTGTATTACCGTCTTAACGCCTCAGGCCTGTCCCCGGCCGAAATCGGCCAAAACGTCGCCAAACTGCTGACCGTCCTGCTGGTTCTGGGCAGCTTTCAGGTTTATGCGCCCAATAACTATTCTTTGCCGCTGGCCGCCGCGCTCGTTACCCTCTGGTTTATGAGCAAACTCAATAACTGGCAGGAACCGCAGCAAAGCCTGAAAGATATCAATCGCGAAGTCATTCGCGACATCAAAGATAATGTCGAAGACATAAAGAAGATAATCAGATAGGAACGGTCTCGAAACGATGGCACTTTTCGGCGCAATAAAAAAACTGTTTCAAAATCCGGCCAGCCGTTCTGCCGAAACGGTCAGCCCCCGCTTCGGCTGTCATGCCCCGCTTCCGGGTCAAGGTCATTGAGTTCAGCGACAACGTTGAAGGCAGCAGCGGCGAAATCATCGCCAGACAGCTGGCGACGCGCGAAGGGATCGAGGTCAGCTATTTCGACGAACCTTTCAACAAAAGTTTTCTCAATCTGGAAAGCCGCACTTTGTTTGACCTTATTGACAAAGGCCAGACGATTCTGGACAAGACCGGCGCCGACGTCCTGCTCTGGGGCTGCCGGGAAGGCAGCCGCATCCGCCTGAACTTTCAGGTGCCCAGTCAGTATGAAGACGAGGAACTGGCCTTTGTTTCACTGATGGACAGCCTTTATATTCCGGCGCGTCCCGAAGGCGAAAACTATCCCGACGCCGTAATAAACCTCATCTACGGCGGCCTGCTCAGTTCCCTGAACGCCGCCGGGGCTCAGGCCAAAGTCTATAAACGCTACCTGCTCAAAAAAATCATCGACCGCCTGTCTAAAGACAACTCAGCCAAAACGCTGTCCATTGAATATATGCCCTATATCATGAACTTTTTGGGCATTATTTACCTCAGCTACGCTTTCGACAAATCGGACGGCCGCGACTTCAAAATTGTCAAAAGCCTTTTTGACACGGCCATTAAACATCAGGACCTGATTACCTCGCCGATTCATCTGGGCTGTATTTACAACCACCTCGGCCAGCTCTACGACTGTGCCACCCGTTATATGGATAAAAATCCGGCCGCTTATTTCAAAGGCGCCATCGAATATTACCGCCTGGCTCAAAAATACCTCAGCAAATATACCTATCCGTACGACTACGGCTACATATCCTACAAACTGTCCAAACTGTTCTTTAACTACTGGCGGCAGAAAGAAGACATTCAGGCGCTCCGCGATGCCGTCTTCCAACTCCGCGAAGCCGAGAAAATCTATACCTACGCATTATTTCCCGAATTTTGGGCCGAGATTCAGGGGCAGCTGGGTTATCTGCTCTCGCTGCTGGGTTCGTTTACCAAAAGCGAAGACATTTCCGAATTGGCTATCGCCAGCTACAAAAACCGCCAAAAAGTCATTACCGAACGCCGCGATCCGCTGCTCTGGGCCGAATGTTCGGAAAACATCGGCGACATCTACTATCGCATTGGCAAAAACAAGGCCGACCGTGCCGCTTTTGAAGAAGCGCTTGAACATTTTCACGATGCCCTGTACATTTTTGAAAACGCTCAGCTTTCCGAACGAATCAAAAAACTTACCACTGACATCGCCCGCACCAACCAGAATCTGAATCTGCTTTGAACGATTCAGATTCTCCGTCCCGGATCAGTCGTCACTTCTTCGGCAGAATCTCAATCCAGTAACCGTCAGGGTCTTCAATAAAATAAACGCCCATCTCCCGGTTTTCAAAACAAACGCAACCCATTTCCGAATGTTTGCGAAAGGCTGCGTCATAATCGTCGGGATAAACCGCCAGATGAAACTCACCCTCGCCCAAATCATATTTCTGCGGATGATTTTGCAGTTCGGTCAGCTCCAACTCAAAGGACGTTCTGCCGTCGCCAAGATAAACCAGCGTAAACCCGTTTCCCGTCATTCGGCGAATTTCTTTCAGTCCCAGCGCCTTTTCATAAAACCTTTTGCTGTTTTCCAGATTCGCGACGTTAAAATTAAAATGCGCAAATTCAAAACTCATCTTTTCCCCTTTCGTTTTTCTCTTTTTGCAACAAGCGGAAAGCGATGTCAAACAATTAATTTTCCATATACAAGGTATCGTATTCATATATCTTTCCCTCAATCTCCGTCATATAAACCTCGTTTCCGGTCGGCAAAAACGCCGACTTCCGATACAGGTTAATCGCCGGACGCTGGCTCGTCGTAACGTGCAGACGCAGTTTTTCAAAGCCTTTCAGACGCGCCATGCGTTCCAGATAATTTAACAGTTTTTCGCCATAGCTGCGCCCTTTAACTCTTTGCGGACATGAAGTTTACAGACTTCGGCCTCTTTGTCGCTCTTCCTGACGATACCGCCCATCCCGACGATTTGTCCGTTTTCAAAAACGCCGGCAAACATGCCGCCGTTGCGTTCAGTCTGTCGGATAAACGTCTTGATGTTCGGAAAAAGATACAGCTGCTGGATAAACCCCTGCGGATTGTCCCGAACCGAGGCCTCATAAAGTCGTTCCGCCGCAGCCAGATTTTCTTCGCGTAAAACTTTGACTTCAACCATCGTCAATACTCCTTCATGGCAAAATTTTTCAGAGTTAAGGCATAAATTTCGCTTACTTTTCGCAAATCCTGCTGTGCCGCACGTTCGTCAATCTGATGCATGCCGCCTCTCCTGCCGTAATCGCCGCACGGCTTGCCGTCAACGATACCGCCTTTCGGGCGTTCCGAGTTCAATAATCTGCGCCCGGGGAAAATATCTGCCGATAAAGCGGCCGTCGGTCGTTCCGCCCGAACCGTCAGTCTGCGCCTCGATTCGCAGCGATGCGCGAATAGCCTCAAGCGCACTCTGCGCCAACGATCCCGGTTCCGAATAATAAGGCTCTGACGCCGTTTCCATATTTGCCCGCACAATCACTTCCCGTGCCTTGGCATAATCAGGATGCCTGCGCAGAAAACGCGGCGGATTCAACAATATCTCCTGCAAATCGGCCAGCACCTTTTCCTTGCTCTGCCGGCTCGTAAACCGCACGTTCCACATTGCCGCGGCCGTTTCCGGAATAACCGCGCTGGCGGCAAAATCGCCAGACTGCAGGGCCACCGTCTCGAAAGTCGTATTCGGAAAATGCCGATTGCCGTCTTTCCATCTTTTGGCATTGAGAATAACCATGGCGTAAGCCAGCGCCCGGTTCGGATTTTCAAACAGCTCCTCATAAGCCCGGTGTCCCTGCGTTCCCTTTGCCTCCAGATACCCGACCAGCGAACCGCGTCGGCCGGTTTTGATATGCGTTCCGAGATAATCCCGCGACGACGGTTCCCCGACAATAAAAGCGTCGGGATTTTTGCCGTTGGCTTTCATCCAGGCCAACACCTTGTCGCTGCCGTTAACCGCCGCCCATTCCTCGTCGCCGGTAATCAGTGTGCCGATTGTCAGATTCACGCCGACGCCTTTGCCGGCTTTCAGCTTCTCCAGAGCGCTTATCCAGGCGCCGACGCTGCCTTTCATATCCGTTGCGCCCGCCCCCAGACGAAACCTTCGTCAATCTGCCCGGAAAAAGGCGGACGCCGCCAGAGCTTCTCCTCGCCAACCGGAACAACGTCGATATGCCCCATATAACATAAAAATTTGTGGCCGGCTGCTTTCCTGTCGCCGATAGTCAGTTCCGCATACAGATTCGGCACCGGATACCACCATTTGTCATGCCCGCCTTCAAAAACCAGCTGCTCGGTCTGTGCACCCTGTTTTTGCAAAAACTCTTCCAGATATGCAAGGACTTCGCGGCAACGCTCAAAGCGCTCGCGACGTTCTGTTTCATTTCGTCCGAACGGCGAAACCGAAGGAATTTTGACCAAATCGCTGACAATTTCGACCGCATCAGTCATTTTTCAGTTTTTTCTCCGTATATTTCAATCTTATGCCCAAGCATCTTATAACCGTGCGCCGCCGCAATTTTCTCCAAAATGACGTCCAGCTCGTCAGCCGCAAATTCGGTAACCGCACCGTCTTCCATATCAATAATATGATGGTGGTGATGCACCTCCCCCGAAACCTTTTCGTACGCAGGCTCCAAATTCGGAAATTCGTGTTTTTCAATCAGGCCGAGTTCGCAAAGCATGTTCAGAGTACGGTAAACCGTCGCCAAGCCAAGCGTCTTGTCTTTTTTTCTCGCCCGGTTCAGAATCTCGTCCACCGTAAGATGGGTTTTCGAATTCTCCAGCACCTGAAACAGCGCCCGCCGGGAAGACGTCAGATTGATTCCCTTTTCCTTAAATACTTTCTCAAAAAGCGACATGAATTTCCTCATAAAAAATGTTGACACATAAAAAATAAAGTTTTATAAAATCTTCTGTTTGAGAAAGATTATCATTCTCAATAAATAAGTCAACAGTAATTTGGAACAAGTCATGACTGAGCCGGAAACAATTTCTTTCATTCAGGATTCCTATAGGATTCTCCGTCGGCAGAAAGACATGACGCCGGACAACGAAACGCTCTGCCGCGTTCTTAATCGTCTGGTCATGACGCTGATAGAAAAAAACGTCTGTACGCAGACATTTTGCGACAAAATTCTGAACAGCCCCGGCATCAGGCCGCTGGTTGGCAAAATCCGCAGCATTGCCCAATACGCCGAATGCGAGATGGAAAAATACTGGGCTGCCCGATTTTGCAAAGAACCGAACGGTGGCATAAACCGGCTGAAAACTTTCTGGTATTACGAACAGTACCGGCAGATTACCCTGAATGAATACGGCTTCATCAAAGACCTGCCCAATGTCAGGCACATTGCTTTCGTCGGTTCCGGCCCTCTGCCGATGACCGCAATTCTGCTGCGGCAGCTCGGCAGTTACGAAATCGACCTGATTGACAAAGATTTGAAAGCGTTGACGCTTTCAAAACGATTATGCGACAGTCTGAACCTTAACTTCGGCTTCATTCACGCCGAAGCTGCACAGGCGGACTATCACAGATATGACCTGGTTTTCATCGCCAGCATGATCGATGAAAAGACATCCCTGGTCAATAAACTGCACAACACCGGAATCAAATATCTGATTGTGCGGGACGCTGAAAAATTCTCCTGCCTGTTTTATGCCGAACTGGAAAGGGAAATTTTTCAGAAATATAAAATAAGCAACTATCATGCCGGAGACAATATGACGTTAAACTCATCTTTTCTCCTTGAAATACAATAAACATCAAATATAACTCCTGAAACGAAAGATACGGAATCCGCGCAACCGGATTCCGTATTTTCTGCCTTGAAATTAAATGTTCCCGGTCATATTATCAATGGTAGTTTTACAACTTCTTCCGAGAATGAAAATGAGACAGTTTTATCCGATTGTACTGCTTGTCGTTTCAAATATTTTCATGACCTTTGCCTGGTACGGCCACCTCAAATACAAATCGGCCGCCCTGTGGACCGTGATTCTGGCCAGCTGGGGAATAGCCTTTTTCGAATATTGCTTTCAAGTTCCCGCCAACCGCATCGGTCATGACTATTTTACCGCCCCGCAGCTTAAAATCATGCAGGAAATTATTACCCTTGCGGTTTTTGCAGTCTTTTCGGCGCTTTACCTCAAAGAAGGGTTGAAATGGAACGACGCGGTCGGTTTTCTGCTTCTTCTGCTGGCAGCTTTTTTCGTCTTCAAAAGATGGGACTGAAGCTGACGGCATCCGCGGCCAAACGTTTTCTCCGAAAACGGATAAAAAGACTTGACTTAAAGCGGGCTCTAAGGTTTATGCTGTAAGCAACCGATTGCCATAACGAACAGAAAAAAATGAACAAAACTTACTTTCGCATTCGCTGCATCATCGCCTGGGTTACAGGCATGTTGTGCTTTCTTGCCTTTTTCAGTGCATTTTACCCCGTAAAAATTTTTGACCTCCAATTGACCGCGCTGCTGCAACGTTTTCTCGTCGACGTCTCACTGACCGCGGCAATTCTTCTCAGCGCATTATTGCTTCTCACGCTCTTTTTCGGCCGTGTCTATTGCTCGACCCTCTGCCCTTTCGGGCTGCTCCAGGAATTTCTGATGCTGTTTTTCCGACGCCGCACCGGCTTTCGTCAAAACCGTCCGGCCAAATATTTTCTTGCTGCCGTTTTCTTCGGCGTACTGCTCGGCGGCACGGTTGCCGTCATTCGCCTGATTGACCCCTACGCTCTTTTCGGTTCGGCGGCAAGCGGCGCGCTTCCCGGACTGGCTGCTTTCGGATTCGTTGCCGTTCTGACCTGGTTTTTTTGGACGTATTTTTTGCGCCAACATCTGTCCGGTCGGAACCCTCCTCGGCCTGCTTGCCATCCATGCCCGTAAAAAAATTCTGATTAACTCGGAACAGTGTGTTTCCTGCGGCCTTTGCGCAACCGGATGTCCAACCGGCAGTATTGACTTCAGAAGCAAAACCGTCAACAACGAAACCTGCATCAAATGCTTCAAGTGCCTTACTGTTTGTCGGCAAAACGGCATTGATTACCGCAGCGAACCGGTTGCGGCAGTTCCGTTCAGTCCGGAAAGACGCAGATTGTTGACAGCGGCGGCCGCAGCGGCGGTTTTGTCCGTAGCCGTAAAAGGCGGCATCAGGCTCAACCGGACAATCGCCGACAAAACTAAAAAAGTCATTCTTCCTGCAGGTGCTGGCAACCCCGGAGAATTTGCCAGCCGCTGCCTCAACTGCAACCTCTGCGTCGCCGGCTGTCCGATGAAAATCATAAAAAAGGCGTCAGCGGATTATCCTGCCGTACATATTGACTACGCCGAGAGTTTTTGCGACTATGACTGTCATAATTGTTCTGCTGTCTGTCCATCGGGAGCCATTAAAAAAATTTCTCTGGCAGAAAAGCAGAAAACACAAATCGGCCTGGCCACTGTCGACGAAAACGCCTGCATCAAATGCGGCATTTGCGTCATGAAATGCCCGCGTCAGATTATTTGCCGAAAAAACGGCGGCTTTCCGCAAATCGATGCCAAAGGCTGCATTGGCTGCGGCGCATGCCAAAATGCCTGTCCGGTAAATGCCATTACCGTAATTCCCGTAGAAACACAGAAAATATTATAAGGAGAAAATAATGTCTTTAGGTTTATCCGAAATCGTCCTGATTCTAATCGTTGTTCTGATTCTTTTTGGCGGCAAAAGAATTCCCGAACTCGCCAAAGCCCTCGGCAGAGCACAGTATGAATACAAAAAAGCACGGGACATGCTGCAAAACGAAGCACAAGAGCTGAAAAAAGACATCGACAACGCCGCCGAAGAAGAAAAAAAGAAAGACGAAAAATAACCGATGGAAAAACGGCAGGAAAGTCTTATTGAGCATTTGGAAGCTCTCCGTTCAACATTGATAAAATGTTTGCGGCATTGGGCATCGGACTTCTTCCGATGTTTCTTGCCGCACCGGACTGCATTGACCTGCTTATCAGAATCATGACATCAGGCAATAACATCTCCTTAAACTATTTTTCACCGATGGAAGTTTTCGTTTTACAGATCAAAACGGCTGTTGTACTGGACATTCTGATCTGTTCTCCTTACATCGCCAAAAATATTTGGGAATTTGTCCTGCCGGCACTTCACGACAACGAACGCCGTTTCATCAGGTCCATTGTCTTGTCTTCCTGCATATTATTCATCTTTGGCGCACTGTTTTGCGTCTTTTTTATCCTGCCCCTGCTGATAAATTTCGGCTTGAGTTTTGCAACACCGAACATCAGAGCCGTTTTTGGCGTTTCCGGCATCATTTCAACCGCACTTTGGCTGTCGGTAGTTTTCGGGCTGATGTTTCAGTTTCCGCTGATTACCCGCTCGCTGATTCGTTCCGGTATCGTTTCTTACCGCTCCGTAACCGGCAAACGTCCACACGTCATCGTTGGCATTTTGCTTCTGGCCGCCCTGCTGACACCGCCCGACATTGTCAGCCAGCTAATGCTTGCCGTTCCGACTTATGCGCTTTTTGAAACCAGTTTGTTTTTTTCGCGTCCGAAACAAAAATAAAATAAAAAAAGTTCTTGACCTAGAGCATGCTCTAAAGATTAAGCTGTAATCAAATCAATGCAAAAAAATCTCTGCCATATATTGAAACTGGCGGAATCGTTCACAAATTCAGTTCAACACACCAACAAAGGAGAAAAAAATGAACAAAACAATCCTGTTCGGAGCCGTCGTCCTTTCTCTGCTGGCTCTGTTCGGCTATAAATCAAATGCCCAACTTAAAGAGGAGAACAATACAGTGAAAAACGAAATGCCCAAAATCCTGATTGCCTACTATTCATACAGCGGCAACACCAAAGAAGTCGCTGAAGCAATTCATAAACTCGTCGGCGGAGACCTGTTCGAAATTAAAACCGAAGGAAGCTATCCCGAAGAATATCGCCCGATGACCACGCAGGCCAAAAAAGAAATCGACGCTGGCTATCGTCCTAAATTGACAACCGCAGTTACCGACATAACCCAATATGACGTTGTTTTCCTTGGTTCGCCAAACTGGTGGGGCACCATTACGCCGCAGGTAAGCAGTTTTCTCGAAACCTACCGTCTGAAAGGAAAAAAAGTTATCCCGTTTATAACACATGGTGGCGGCGGTGCCCAACATACCGTTACCGATATGACGGCACAGTGTCAGGGTTGCGACGTGAACAGCAATGCCTGGATCGGCTACGGCAACCGTACAACAGGCCTCTCCGGCTGGCTGAAAGGTTTAGGTTTCAGCAATTGAACCGGACTTCATTAAACAGGAAGCCCTGCAAATGCAGGGCTTTCTGTTTAATGGCGGAGAGATAGGGATTACTCTGCGCTGCGCTTGAGTTGCACAGGCGCTCATTCGCTCCGCTCACCGGCGTTCTCCCGCCCGCCTTTCGCTGGTAGTCGAACCCTCTTCCCTAGGGTTCAAATCCAACGCCCCTCATCATTATCAGTAAACCCCGCACAAGGCGGGGCTTACTGATAATGGCGGAGAGATAGGGATTCGAACCCTAGGTACCCCGATAGGAGTACAATTGATTTCGAGTCAACCGCATTCGACCACTCTGCCATCTCTCCACAACTGACCTATTTTTAATAAAGTCAAATCAATTAATTTGCAAGCCAAATCTTATCACAATGCAAAAATTTTCTTTTTTTATCGTTTCGATATGCTAAACTAAACATGTTTGACAATCATCCGAGACGACCATGCTAAATCTGAAAGACTATATCCGCAATATCCCCGACTTTCCCAAACCGGGAATTATATTTCGCGACATCACTACCGCGCTGAAAAAACCTGAAGTCTTCCGACAAATTATCGATGAAATCTATTTTAACTTTAAAGATGAAAACATCGATTACATTGCCGCCATAGAATCTCGCGGCTACCTCTTCGGAGCTCCTTTGGCATACAAACTTGGTGCCGGTCTGGTTATTATACGCAAGCCGGGAAAACTCCCGTCCAAAGTCGAACGAATCGAATATGAGCTTGAATACGGAACCGATTCGCTGGAAATTCATCAGGACGCCGTTGAACCGGGAAAAAGAGTTTTGGTTGTCGACGATTTGCTTGCTACCGGAGGAACAATTTGCGCAGCCTGCCAACTTATCGAAAAAATAGGCGGTATCGTTGCCGGTACCGCTTTTTTAATTGAGCTGGATAATTTAAAGGGGAAAACGCATCTCCCAAAATCGGCTAAAAATATTGCGCTCCTGCATTACTAATTGCCTACTTAAACACCTTAAGCCGCATATCCATTGGCAGATAAGTTTTCTTACCCGCAGACGCTTCAATGCTGCCAAACGGCATCTGCGCTCTCAGTCGCCAGCTTTGCGGCAGTCGCCATTCTTCACGCACCTTTTCGTCAATCAACGGATTATAATGCTGCAGGCTGGCTCCGACATTATTTTCGGCCAGCGAAGTCCAGACCATATACTGTAAAATGCCGTTTGCCTGTTCGGCCCAGACCGGAAAATTATCGGCATACAAGGGAAATTTAGCCTGTAAATCCGCTGTAACCTGATCATCGACAAAATACAGAACCGTACCATATCCGGCCGCAAACGAATTTATTTTTTCCTCTGTTTTGCCGAAGGCTTCCGCAGGAACCCTAGCCTGCAAGGCATCTTTGACAATATTCCACAGTTTATGATGATTTTCGCCGAACAGAACGACAACCCGTCCCGATTGCGAATTAAAAGCAGACGGACAGTTTTTAACCATACCTTCAACCAGGCGGACAACCTCGTCTTCCGCCAGAATTTTTCGTTTTCCCAAATTATAAACCGACCGGCGTTTCTCGGCCAAGCGTAAAAACTTCTCTTCCATATTCGCCCCCGCTGAATTGTTATAAAGATAAATATTTCTCGTCTCTGGCTTTTTCAAGCAGTTCGGTCGTCATATTCTTTACAAACAGCCCAACCAGATTAAACTTGCTGACCATATCGGCCGGATACAGCCGCTCAAAACGCAGCATCAGTTCGTCTTTGTTATCATATCCCAGAAGCTGTGGCGTCAGATAGTCAACCATGTCTTCAAAATTCTCAAAAATTGCTATGCCGCGCAGCTGCGTCAACAGCTTTTCCTGTGTACGCGAATTGACAAACTCAATCACATCGCCGATTTTCAGCTGCTGCCTTTTCTTGTCAAACAACCTGACTTCGACATGACACTCATTGTTTTTCATTTTGTTAAACGAAATGTAATTGGACTTCATGGTATATTTCATCGGCGTCTCCGCGTTTAATTGTTAATCCGGATACCCTCAAACATCTGATATTCAAAAAGCGCAAAATCATCCGTCATCGCGCTGACATGATCGACAATCAAATGCACCCGCAGCCACCATTCCAGACCGTCCGGACCATAAAGACGGACGGCATCGTCATCGGCAAACCATTCTTTCAACTGATTCTGATAACTCTTGAGACAACGTTTTGACAGGCGATTGAACAAATGCTGCTCATAAGCCCTTCCGCCAACTTTCTTTCCGGCGACAAAAGCCTCAAACTCAGCCCGCGGAAGTTTCAGCAACCTGCCAAAATAACGTTCAAGCAGCCCCGAAATAACCGCATAACCGGAAAGCTCGATACTTTCCGCTTCTTTCGACTGATAAATCCTTTTAACCGAAAAATCCTTAATTACGTTCAAAACGCGTCCCATCGGCATATCTTCGGTAATCAACTCTTCCGCCGAACTGTCGCAAAACGCGTCATAACGCCGGACAAATGCTTCTGCGGCAGCCTCCACGGCTCTATGACTGATTTCGATACAGATTTCAACGCCGAAATCCCGAACGCTCTCTTTCTCGGCCAGACTTTTAACCGGTATTTCTTCACTCCCGTATTTTTGCTCCCACATCTCGTGAAACTCTTTCAAAAATTCGGCCGGCGTAATAATCCCTTTGGCAATGGCATCCGAAACGTCGCTCAAACAATAGGATATGTCGTCAGCAGCTTCCATGATATAAGTCAGCGGATAACGAAATCCCTTCGGCCAGCCGATAAGCCGATACGCCTTTTCTATCTGCGCTTCTTCCGATTTGAAATAACCGGCCTTTTTTCTGATTTTGCGACCGGCTTTCTCTTCTCCGGAAGTTCTGGCATACTTGACTGCCGACAACAGCGACGGCACTGTCAGATTCAGAGCAAATTCATCTTTTTCGCAATGCAGGCGGCTGACGATTCGAATTCCCTGCGGATTCCCGTCAAACTCATAAAATCCGTCAAAAGCGGTTTTATTGCCGCATAATCGAGCCGCAAATCTTTCGCATAACTTTCCAGATTGTCTTCCGCCCATTTAACCAGCGCCGCCTCTCCGAAATGTCCGAACGGCGGATTACCGATATCGTGCATCAAACAGGCGTTTTCAACGACAGCCGGAATCTCAACGGCATTTTCCGCGCTTATCTTTCCCTCGGCACATAAACGCCGGGCTATTTTGCTGGCCAGAATTTTCCCGATATCAGCCACCTCCAGCGAATGCGTCAAACGCGAGCGCACACTTGAATTAAGTTCCAGAGAAAAGACCTGCGCCTTTTGTTGCAAACGCCGAAAAGAAGAAGAATAAATAATACGCGATTTGTCGCTGAAAAATTCTTCCAACGGAACACGACCGCCGATATCTGATTTCCGCAGACGTACCGGGGTTAAAATCCGCTTAAACAAATTCTCCGTCATATTTTCCACCATGTTTAACTTTCTGAATATATTACATTTATAGCAGAAAAATAAAATCTGATAACATTTAATTGCAGTTTTTACAGCACAAAAACCGCCTTTTATCACAGAAAATAAAACTGAAACAAAAAAAACCAGCCTCTCGGCTGGTTGAGAATTGGAGCGGGCTCGAGGATAAAAACAGCCGCCATCCGGCTGTTTTTACCGCAAGAGACGATGTTTGGTTAATGTTTTGAGCCTGCGACAGCGGCGATAAAACATTTACAAAACGAGTGACCGCAGCGAGTTGGTGAATGTTAATGAACCTACGAGCCAGACAGGGATTTGAAAAATCCCTTTGCCCTGAAACAAAAAAACCAGCCTCTCGGCTGGTTGAGAATTGGAGCGGGCTCGAGGATAAAAACAGCCGCCATCCGGCTGTTTTTACCGCAAGAGACGATGTTTAGTTAATGTTTTGAGCCAGCGACAGCGGCGATAAAACATTTACAAAACGAGTGACCGCAGCGAGTTGGTGAATGTTAATGAACCTACGAGCCAGACAGGGATTTGAAAAATCCCTTTGCCCTGAAACAAAAAAAACCAGCCTCTCGGCTGGTTAAGAATTGGAGCGGGCAAAGGGATTTGAACCCTCGACATCAACCTTGGCAAGGTTGCGCTCTACCCCTGAGCTATACCCGCATTCTGTAGAACGAGATATTAATTACCATATCCGAAAAAAAATGCAAGCCCTAATTTTAAATTTTTGCAATTTTTTTTACTCACACTGTTTTCGAAAACAGCCGGATAACCAAAACGCCGCAAATAATCAAAGCCATACCGGCAATTGCAGGCGCATCAAGTTTTTGATGATAAACAAAATATGCCGCAACCGAAACCAGAACGATTCCCAAACCGGACCATATCGCATAAGCCGTTCCCAGTTGAATGCCGGACAGGCTCAGGCTCAGAAAATAAAAGGCCCCGCCATATCCGAAAACTACGGCCAAACTTGGCAGCAATACCGTAAAGCCGTTTGCCGCTTTAAGAAACGTTGTCGCAAAAACCTCGCAGACGATCGCCGCCAGCAAATAAACATAACTCATTTTAATCTCCTACAAACCCGCGGAAAGCAGATAATCCTGCCCCCGGTAATATTGAAATGCCAGAAAAGCCAGACCGGCCAAACGCCACAGCCAGATGACTGCCCGACTGCCGCGAAACCGTATGCCGCCGGCGCTGTGATTGATGAACAGAAACTCGGCCAGCGCCCAAAACGCCGTAACCAGCAACGGAATATAATACATATAAAAGGAAATCAGTGTCAAAAACAGTTGAACGCCGCCGCGTTTATAATACCCGGCGTAAAAATTGTGCAGCCCGATTGTTCCGGTAAAATAAGCCAACAACAGATAAACCAAACCGTTTTTACTGCGGACTTTCTCTTTCCGGTCATTCAAAACCCGCTGCGCCATTCGGTTATAATGCCGTTCGAACTGCTCTTCGCTCAATACGCCTCGCGCTCGCAGCGTTTTCAGTTCCTCAAGATTCTCAAAATCCATTTCCGCACCTCTTTTCCCCTATCATAAGTTTTCGAGATTAATATTTCATAAAAAAAGAACCCTTAGATAAGGGTTCTTTTTTCGGAGTTAACCTTCGCCGGGCTTTAAAAACCCATGCCGCCCATGCCGCCGGGCATGGCTGCGCCGCCGGCATCGCCGCAATGGCATTCTTTCTGCGGCGCTTCGGTAACCATGGCCTCGGTCGTAATCAGCAGACCGCCGACCGAAGCGGCATCCTGCAAAGCCGTGCGGACAACCTTGGTCGGGTCGATGATGCCGGCCTTGACCATATCGGTATATTCGCCGGTCTGAGCATTATAACCATAGTTGGTATCGGTGCTTTCCAGCAGTTTGCCGGCAACAACCGCACCGTCAACGCCCGCATTCTCGACAATCTGACGGATCGGAGCCTGCGTTGCCTTGCGGATAATCTCGATACCGACTTTCTGATCCTGATTTCCCGGAACCAAAGCGTCCAGCGCTTTGCCGGCATACAGCAAAGCGACGCCGCCGCCGGCGACAACGCCTTCCTTGACCGCGGCACGGGTCGCATGCAGCGCGTCGTCGATACGGTCTTTCTTTCCTTAACTTCAACTTCGGAAGCACCGCCGACTTTGATAACGGCAACGCCGCCGGAAAGTTTGGCCAGTCTTTCCTGAAGCTTTTCGCGATCATAGTCCGAAGTCGTTTCTTCAATTTCCTTGCGGATTTGCGCCGCACGGGCAGCGATTAAATCCTTCTCGCCGGCACCGTCAATAATCGTCGTGTCTTCCTTGGTAATTTCAACACGTTTGGCCGTACCCAGCATATCAAGAGTAACATTCTCAATCTTCATGCCCAGTTCGTCGGAAATAACCTGTCCGCCGGTCAGAATGGCAATATCCTGCAACATGGCTTTGCGGCGGTCGCCGAAACCAGGAGCCTTAACGGCGCAAACCTTAAGTCCGCCGCGGATACGGTTGACAACCAGCGTCGCCAGCGCTTCGCCTTCAATGTCTTCGGCAACAATCAGCAGCGCGCGGCCGGACTGAACAATCGCTTCCAAAACCGGAATCAGCGGCTGCAAATTGGAAATTTTCTGGTCATAAAGCAAAATGAACGGATTTTCAAATTCAACATTCATCTTTTCCGGATTGGTAATGAAATACGGCGACAGATAACCGCGGTCAAACTGCATGCCTTCGACAACTTCCAATTCGGTTTCCAGACCCTTGGCGTCTTCAACCGTGATAACGCCTTCATTGCCGACTTTTTCCATCGCGCGCGCCAGATATTCGCCGATTGAACGGTCGCCGTTGGCCGAAATCGTTCCGACCTGAGCAATTTCCTCAGAAGTTTTGATGTCCTTCGAACGCGACTTGACATCGGCGACAACGGCCTCGACCGCCATGTCGATACCGCGTTTCAAATCCATCGGATTCATACCGGCCGCAACGGCCTTGGTGCCTTCGCGAATGATGGCTTCGGCCAGAACCGTAGCGGTTGTGGTGCCGTCGCCGGCCTTGTCGGCCGTCTTCTGGGCTACTTCCTTAATCAACTGGGCGCCCATGTTCTCAAACTTGTCGCTGAGTTCAACCTCTTTGGCAACCGAAACGCCGTCCTTGGTAATTTTGGGCGCGCCGTAAGACTTGTCCAAAACGACGTTGCGGCCTTTCGGGCCCAAGGTAACCTTAACGGTTTTTGCCAGAATTTCAACGCCTTTGAGCATTTTCGCACGGGCGTCTGTTCCAAATTTAATATCTTTAGCAGCCATTGTCTTATTTTCCTTTTCTACAATTATTCTTCAACGACAGCCAGAATGTCTGACTCTTTCATAATAACCCGGTCTTCGCCGTTCAGCTTGACTTCGGTGCCGCCCCACTTGGCAAACAACCTTGTCTCCGACCTTGACGCACATCGGAATAACCTTTCCGTCTTCGGTGCGAGCACCGTCGCCGACGGCCTCGACAATACCTTCGCTGGGTTTTTCCTTAGCCGTATCCGGAATAATGATACCGCCGGAGGTTTTCGTCAGCTCATCCAGTCTTTTAACAACGACACGATCGTGTAACGGTTTGATTTTCATAATCTTTTCAGCTCCTTTAATAGGTTGGTTTAAGCAGAATTAAATTTTTCTAGTACTTTAGTTAGTGTTTCGCCAGGGCATTGTCAAGCGCGGCGGCAAAAAAATTCCTTTCCGACCGTAATTTGTTTTTGACAAAAAAAGCCAAATATTCTAATAATAAAAGCCTGATTTCTTATTAGTATAGATATATTCACCAAAAAATTCAGAAATATGAAAGCACAGGATTTAAAAAAACAGCTTTTGAATGTTGTCGGTCCGGTCGATTTTTCCCAAACGCCTTTGGAACTTTTGCAAAAATTTGCCGATGCCGAAACCGATGAGACCCTCCGCAGATATTTTTTCACGCTGCAAGACGAAGCAAAAAACAACTGCCCCGACACCGACAGCCTGAAGGAACTGCGTGAAGCGGAACATGACATGCTCTGCCGGCTCATACAGATTTATTTCAATGACGAAACGAAACCCGTTTTCAAACGCTATCTGACCGTCGTCTGTCTGTTCCCTGACTATGTAACGGATATGAAGCTGCTGCTGAGTATCTTGAACTACTATAATATTTTTAACAAAAAACTTTACTAAGTTATGGAAAATTTAAACATCCGTAAGCGGGTTTTTGAAAATCTCGGCGACTTGCATTACACCGCCGACGTGTACAAAATTTTCGGCGACGAACAGAAGAAGTATCGCCGGCAGTTTAAAAAATTCTGGCAACGACTGCAAAAGGACAAGCAGCTGATAACCGAACTGCTGTTCAGACGCCAGCTGCATATCAAACTCAGCGGTTCCACCTACAACGCTGGTCTATGCTTTTGCCAAAGCATATCACGAAAGAACCGACGTTCAGGTGCTCAAGGAGTATACCAGCGCGCTGATGGGACGCTACGAATACGGTTACGACTGCTTTGCCAAAATCATCCGACAGAAGGAACTGGCCCTGATAAACTATATTATCGACGGCATCAGGGTCACGGACATCTGCAGCGACAAAAGGACACAGGTTTTCATGCGTCAGGCAATGACTCTGCTGATTCTGACGTCGGACATGAAGTACGACAAGGAAACCGAACTTGTCATCGACCGACTGCTTGACGAATTCAAAGAAGGCCGCGCCCAAATGTAAAACATTTCTGAACCCGAAAAACGCCTCCTGCTTTTAAGCCGGAGGCGTTGCTTTTATTTACGGGTTTCTGTCCGAAACGTCCATTATACGAAGTTTTACAAAAATTTGGAGAATGAGACGTATAGTAAGATTTAAGAGTGAAAAAAGCGGAGTGTACACATTAGTACATGAGCATTTTTTCAACTCACAAAATCTGTACTAGACGTCCATTATACAAATTTTTAAAGGCGGGATTTAAGATTAAACGCCCTCCTCACAACTTCCGAAACCACACTCATCAGGAACGAAACGGTAATGAGGAACGAGATAAAGACAAACGATACAAAGAACAACCAGGAATGCGGAAAAACCGCCATAACCGGACGCGCGATGTTTGACGCCCAGCCGTCCAGCGTAACCACCTGCAACAAAGCAAACAGCGAAGACCCCAGGTCGGAAAACTCGATAAAGACGTCACCGAACAGGCAAACGGCCATAATTGCAAAAACATAAAAGAAAACCGCCATAACCAGCAGCATGGCCATAAAATTCGGCAACAGAGCCAAAAAGGTGTTAATCATCTGCTTAAGGCGCGTAAACTTGTTGACATAACGCAGCAGGCGAAACAGACGAAACGTTCTGAAAATGATAAACCAGCTGGCAAACGGTACCGAAGAAATCGCAATGACCGCAAAGTCGAACACGTTCCAGCCCGATTTGAAGAACTTTTTGCCGAAAGCAAAAATCTTCATAATCATTTCGATAATGAAGATAGCCATAAACAGACGGTCGAGAATAAACAGCCCGCCTTCAAAGAAACGGTTCATCGCATCGGATGTCATCAGCCCCAAAATGACCGCATCCATACAAATCAGCGACATAATCAGAAAGTCGAAGTTTTTGCCTTCCACCAGTTTTTTCACTCTGCGTCTGTCGGTCTCAACTGCATTTTTCTTCATGGTCAATATCCTCAAAAAACTTACCGGTTTTTCATTTTAGCCTAGAAAAAGTAAAAAGCAATCATTATTGCGGCAATCGTAATCGCCGGCCCGAAAGCGCCGACCCGCATCCGCCGTGCCAGCGCATACAGCACAAACAGCACGCTGGCCAAAATCATCGTATATATTACCAGCTCCATACCCAGCCAGGCGCCAAGCGCCGCCAGCAGTTTGATGTCGCCGCCCCCGAAAGCGTCCTTGTTTTTCCAAACCAGAAACGCGCTGGCAACCACCGGCAGCATATAACCGGTTACGGCGCCGAGCACGCTTTCCGCCGGAATAACCCACTGGCTGACAAACACCGAATAGGCAAAGCCGGCAATCAGCAGCGGCACGGTCAGAATATCCGGCAGCAGCATCATGCGGTTGTCGATTTCGGTCAACAGCAGCAGCGTCCAAATCAGTCCCAGATACCAGACGATATAAATGTCGCTGAACCGCTCCGCCGCCAGATAGCTGATTGCCGCGGCAACGATTCCCCAGCCGATGCTGCGCATGCGGTATCTGGTCATCAGCCGCCGGTATTCCGGATTGCCGGCGCGTTTGGCACGCGAAACGCTGCGAACCGGCTTGAGGATTCGATACAACGCATAAGCCGGCGTTGCCGGCATAAACTTGCTGAAACGCCGTGCCAGATAAGGGATAAAAAGGCCAAAAACAAGGCCGTAAGCCGCATAAATCATTGTAATTTTCCTGTTTTGTTACTCTGCCGGAAGCATAGCGCCAAAAGATTAAAATCAATTTAATGACCGAATACTGATTGCAAAATAGTTTTTTGCTTTTATAATCAGTTTTGCCATAAGAATGGTTAGACTTATGGCGGAGCCTTCAAGCTCCTTATAGAGAACCGATTATAACCTCCATCTGTGGAGGATGACGCGAAATAAGCCGCTTTTGCGGACGAATAAGCGTGCTGTCTCTATACAGTTTGAAGCTCCTCCGCTCTCATTTTGAGAGCGGTTTTGTTTTTAGCAAAACCTTGCAAAGGAGGAAGTTATGGGAAACAAAATCAGAAAACAGAATTTGCGGCGGCTGCGCTCGGAATACGGCGAAAGTTTCCGCCAGGCTTTGGCGGAATTGAAGCTGACGCCGGAAGAGTTCAGCGCACAAAGTAAAATACCGCTGAAGTTTATTGAAGAACATTTAAGCGGCGAAATACGCTTTTTAGGACATTTGAACTATATATCGTTTCTATTGAACAAGCGCATGAAAATAGAACTGGTCGACTGAAACTTACCGACCGGGCAAACTGAAAAGTCCCGCCGAAGCGGGACTTTGTAAACTAAAACGATTTGAGAATATACTCGCTCATCTTCTCGCTGTAAAAAGACGGGTCGCTGATACATTCGCCTTCGGCAATTTTCGCCTGATCCAGCAGCAGCCGCGCTACTTCTTCGACTTTCGGCTTCAGGGCTTCGTCGCCCATTGCCTCTGCCAGCCGGATAATCAATGGATGATACGGATTCAATTCCAGGATTCGCGTGCTGGCAAATACCGTCTGTTGCTGATGGTTGCGCATCAGCCGCTCAAGATGAATGCTCATCTGCCCGGCCTCGACCGTCAGGCTGACCGGAGATTTGGTCAGTTTGTCGGTGGTCGTGACCTTGCCGACCTCGTTTTTAAACATTTCGCCGAGCAAATCGGTCAGCTTCTTCAGGTCGCCCTCTTCCGCCTTTTGGCCTTCGCGCTTAAACGACAGGTCAATATCTGCCTGCGAAACATGCTTAACGGCAAAAGTCTTGTATGTTCCGAGCGTTTGTGTCCAGAACTCGTCAATCGGATCGGTCAGCAGCAAAACTTCCAGACCTTTTTCCTTAAAGGCCTCCAGCTGCGGATTATTGACCAGCGTCTTGACGTCATCGCCGGTAATGTAATAAATCGCCTTCTGTTCCGGCTGCGCGCGGCCGATATAATCGTCAAGCGACGTCAGCTTCTCGGTGTCGTTGGTCGAAACGAAACGCGACAGGCCGGCAATTTCCTCCCGGTTGGCAAAATCCTCGTAAATACCTTCCTTAAACGCAATGCCGAAAGCGTCCCAGAACTTTTTATAATCCTCATAATCCTTGCTGCGTTTTTTCAGCTCCTTGAGGATTCTGGAAACCGTGCCCTGCCGGATTTTGGCAATCAGCGGCGACTGTTGCAGCATCTCGCGGGAAATGTTCAGCGGCAGATCCGACGAGTCGATAATGCCGCGGACAAAGCGCAGATAAGAAGGCAGCAGTTCCTCAACCTTCTCGGAAATAAACACGCGGTTGACATAAAGTTTCAGCCCCTGTTTGCGATCCGGCTGAAACAGGTCATACGGCGCCGTTCCGGGAATATAGAGCAGCCCGGTATACTCAATGCTGCCCTCGGCCTTAAAATGCAGCGTCATCCAGGGTTCGTCAAAATTTTTGGAAACGTGATGATAAAATTCCTTATACTGTTCCGGCGTAATTTCGGCCTTGTTGCGCGTCCACAGAGCCGAAGCGCTGTTGACGGTTTCTTCGCCGGCCTTGCCCAGACACAGCACGATCGGATAGTTGATGTGGTCGGAATAGGTGCGGATAATCTGCCGCAGATAAATGCTGTCGGTGTAGTTTTTCTCGTCCTGTTTCAAAAACAGTTTAATCTCCGTTCCGTTGGTCTTCTTCTCCGCCTCGCGGATTTCGAAGCCGTCCACACCGTTTGAAACCCAGAACCAGGCTTTGTCTTCGCCGGCGCGCCGGGTCAGGATTTCGACCTTGTCAGCCACCATAAACGCTGAGTAAAACCCGACGCCGAACTGCCCGATCAAATCCACCGCCGAACCGTTGTCGGAAGCGTTTTTCACAAAATCGGCCGTACCCGACTTGGCAATCGTGCCCAGATGGTTAATCAGGTCGTCACGATTCATGCCGATACCGTTGTCGGCCACTGTCAGCGTGTTTTTCTCCGCATCCGGCGTAATCCAAATTTTCATTTCTCCGGATTCTCTGGCAATGTCTGGATGCGTCAGCGCCATATATTTCAGCTTGTCGCAGGCGTCGCTGGCATTCGAAATCAGTTCGCGCAGAAAAATCTGCTTTTCCGAATACAGCGAATTGACCACAATATCGAGCATTTTGCTGACATCGGCCTGAAAATTCAACTTGTCGCTCATTTGTTCCTTCTCCCGAAAAATATTTCTTCCGATTTATCCTAATATATGGGAAGCGGCGCGCCGTTTCGCAAGTTTGCCGGGCAAAAAAATCCTCCTCTGTCTTTTTTGCTTGCATTTCAGGATAAAATTGCTAAATTGGAGCCGATGTTTAAATGAACTAAATTAGGAGTTATATTATGGTTTCTGTTGTTAATGACGCTTGCGTCAAATGCAAATCCTGCGTAGACGTCTGCCCGGTAGACGCTTTCCATGAAGGCGAAACTCAGCTGGTTATCGATCCCGATACCTGCATCAGCTGCGGCGTATGCATTTCCGAATGCCCGCAGGAAGCAATCACTCCCGATGACGAAGCTGACGAAAAATGGGTTAAATTCAACGCTGAAAATGCCGCCAACTGGCCGAACGCTAACGAATAATCCGTTTGTCGGAACAATTTTCTGAAAAAAAGGCCTTTGTTTAAAGGTCTTTTTTTTATTTGCCCTCTTGCCTGTTTGCCCAAAGCATATTAAAACTCGGATAAAAGCAACTGAATTTAGGATAACAAAATGATTAACAAAGATTCCACCCTTTATGATGTCGTCGGCATCGGCAACGCCATCGTCGACGTTCTGGCCAAGGTTGGCGACGGCTTTCTCCGGGAACGCAGCCTGCCCAAAGGCGGCATGACGCTGGTCGAAGCGGCCGACGCAGGCAAAATCTATGCCGACCTCATCCCCGAACGCGAGGTTTCCGGCGGTTCGGCGGCCAATACCGTTTCCGGCCTCGCCTCGCTGGGCTCCGACTGCGCTTTCATCGGCAAAGTCCATGACGACGAACTCGGACAGGAATTCCAGCGCAACATCGGCGCCGCCGGCATTGATTTCTTTACCAGGCCGCTGACCGAAGGCCCCTCCACCGGCCGCAGCATTGTTCTGGTTACGCCGGACGCCGAACGCTCCATGTTCACTTATCTCGGCGCCTCCAAACGCCTGACCGTTGCCGACATCGACGAAGAAACCATCCGCGCTGCCAAAATTACCTATCTGGAGGGTTACCTGTGGGACGAAGGCTCTGCCAAGGAAGCCGTCATCAAAGCCTGCGAACTGGCACACAAACACAACCGCAAAGTCGCGTTCAGCCTGTCAGACAAATCCTGCCTGCTGCGCAACAAGGATGAAATCGTCAATTTGATAAAAGACCATGTCGACATTCTTTCGGCAATGAGGAAGAACTCAAAACCCTGTTTGCCGAAGACGACTTCTACAAAGCGCTCGATTTGGTCAAGCCGCTGGTCGAAATCGCCGCCGTTACCCGCAATGCCAAAGGTTCGGTCGTTGTCAACGGCCGTGTCAAAATCTTTGTCGAAGCCGAAAAAGTCGACGACGTCGTCGATTCGACCGGTGCCGGCGATTTGTATGCCGCCGGTTTTCTGTATGGCATAACCCAGGAACGCAGCCTTGGCACCTGCGCCATGATCGGCGGCATCTGCGCGGCCGAGATCATCAGCCATTACGGCGCCCGTCCGGAGGTTTCGCTGCGCGGCTTTGTCCGCAACCGCCTCCGCCAATACGGCAAAAGAGCCTAAATTAAAGCCCTCTCCAAGGAGAGGGCTTTTTTTGATACCGACATCTATTTCCAAAGTCTCATTCGCCGCCGGCCGATTAAAAGAACGGCGGCTATAACCGTCAGAAACAGAACGAAACATATGTCGACCAGAAACTGCGACAAAAAAATCACAATTCTGACTGACAAAAAGGCAGTTCCCAGAGACAGAACCAGCACCCAGGCAAACTGCATGGCGCCGGTGGTAAATATCTCGCCGTCGGGCGCTGCGGTCAAAGACAAAAACAACCCTAAGACCGTCAGACATTCAACCAGTGCAATTCTTGGCATTTTCGGCACCAGTCCGGCATCGAAATAATTGCGAAGCACAAACAAATCGGCGCCTTTGCGCTCGGAGAAGCTGTTTCCGGTCATTTCGCGAAAACGCCTGTATGAACAGTATCCGCCCAAAACGATCAAAATACACACATAAACCGCCGCTACAATAAAAATAATTGAATCCATAAAGCAAAAATATTTAAGTGAATAAAAAATTTCAGCTAAATACAAGAAGCTTCTCGGGCCGAATAATATCAGGCTCAGAAAAATATGTTTTAAATCGGAAATGATTTAACATCATTGCACAAACTTTTCAATCAGATATTTCACTAAAATCTTGAATTTTAATTTTAAAGCGGTATTGTAGGGCGAATTTAATTACTGCCGGAATTTAAGTGCACATTTTTCCTTACGCAACGGCTCCGTCAAAAGAAGCGCCGCAATGTGCACAAAGGCAGTACATGGGCGGTTAAGCCCATGACACGACAAGTTTTTAGGAAAGAAAAAACATGAAGAGAAGAAACATTGCCATTATTGCCCACGTCGACCACGGCAAAACCACTTTGGTGGATGGCCTTCTGAAACAGAGCGGAACCTTCCGCGAAAACCAGAAAGTCGAAACCTGCGTTATGGACAGCAACGATCTGGAAAGAGAACGCGGCATTACCATTCTGTCCAAATGCACTTCCGTTCAGTGGAAAGACACGCATATTAATATTGTCGACACCCCGGGCCACGCGGATTTCGGCGGCGAAGTCGAACGCATCATGTCCATGGTTGACGGTGTTGTCCTGCTCGTCGATTCGTCGGAAGGCCCGATGCCTCAGACCAAGTTCGTTCTGGGCAAAGCCTTAAAAGTCGGCCTCAAACCGATTGTCGTCATCAATAAGGCAGACAAGTCCGACGCACGCGTCGACGAGGTTCTGAACGAAATCTTTGACCTCTTTGTCAGCCTCAACGCCAGTGACGAACAGCTCGACTTCCCGGTTCTGTACGCTTCGGGACGCAACGGCTGGGCCGTCAAGGACATGAACGACGAAAAGAAAGACCTTACCCCGCTGTTTGAACTGATTCTGTCTTATGTGCCGGAACCGGTCTGCAAACCCGACAAACCGTTCTCCATGCTGGCTACCACGCTGGAAGCCGACAAGTTCATCGGCCGCATTCTGACCGGAAAAATCCATTCCGGCAGCCTGAAGGTCAATGATTCGGTCAAAGTCATCAATGAACAGGGCGAAGTTGAACGCACCCGTATTACCAAAATTCTGGCTTATGAAGGCCTCAACCGCGTCAGCAAAGACGAAGCTCATGCCGGCGATATCATTGCCGTTGCCGGTATTGTCAAGGGAACGGTTGCCGACACCATCTGCGCGCCGGAAGTTTCCGAAGCCATTCACGCGCAGCCGATTGACCCGCCGACTTTGGCCATGACTTTCTCGGTCAACGATTCGCCGTTGGCCGGACGCGAAGGCGACAAAGTTACCTCCCGCATGATTTGGGACCGCCTTTGCAAAGAAGCCGAAGGCAATATTGCCCTGCGCATATCCAAAACCGATTCGACGGACTCTTTCGAAGTCGCCGGACGCGGTGAGCTTCAGCTCGGCGTTCTTATTGAAACCATGCGCCGCGAAGGTTTCGAACTTTCCATTTCCCGCCCGCGCGTTCTGATGAAAAAAGATGAAAACGGACAGTTGCTGGAACCTGTTGAAGAAGTCGTCGTTGACGTTGACGAGGAATTTCGGGCGTCGTTGTTGAAAAACTAGGACAAAAACGCGCCGAACTGATTGAAATGATTCCCTCGCAGGTCGGCAACAAAGTCCGCCTGATTTTCCATGCGCCGTCCCGCGGCCTTATCGGCTATCACTCCGAATTTCTGACCGATACGCGCGGCACCGGCGTCATGAACCGCATTTTCTATGCTTACGAACCTTACAAAGGCGATATCGACACCCGCCGCAACGGCGTGCTTATCTCCAGCGAAGCCGGCACCGCCATCGCCTACTCGCTTTGGAAACTGCAGGACCGCGGTCCGATGTTCATTGACGCCGGCGTTCCGGTATATGTCGGCATGATAATCGGCGAACATACCAAATCCAACGATTTGGAAGTCAACCCGACCAAAGCCAAACAGCTTACCAATATTCGTGCTGCCGGCAAGGACGAGGCGATTGACTTGGTTCCGCCGCGCAAACTCACGCTGGAACAGGGGTTGTCTTATATTCAGGCTGACGAACTCCTTGAAGTCACGCCGAAAACCATCCGCCTACGCAAACGGATTCTGGATCCGATTGCCCGCAAACGCGCCAAACCGGACCTGGCCTCTTAAGCTAAAACCAAACAAAAACAGCCTGATTAAATCAGGCTGTTTTTTATGCAAAAATAAGACCCGCGTTTCACGGGTCATAAATTTTTCTGAAGAAGTTTTATCTCAACGCATTGTTCAGATACGCTCAACACCGTCTTTCACATAGCCGGATGGCGTCTTTCCCTGAGAAAGCCAGTTCCGTTCTAATGTAGAATGCAAACTTTTGACAGCCCCTTCTTTAAAAAATTCCGTAACATTTGTCCCATAGTCTCTTTCAAGCCCCTGCGCCAGAGATACGGCGCCGCCGGCAACCAGTTCCTTGCTCGCCGCCAAAACCTTGTTGTCCTTAATTCTCTTAATGTCCAGTTTGGCTCTGGCCGTTTCTAATTTCTGTTCTTTATTATCCATAAAACTTCTCCTAAATCCTCTTGCTATTTTTGTCTATTATCGCAATATAATCCCGTTTTGTCAACAACAAACTTGTCGGAAACTGCACAATATAAATAGATTATTAGCTATTTATACAATATACTACCGGCAAATCAATAAAATTGTCTTAACAAATAACAGTTTTTAGAAAAAAATCGACGGAAAAACATGTCACTTTTCAAATCAATAGCCGCATTCGGAGGCTTCACGCTCATCAGCCGCGTTACCGGTTTTGTCAGGGATATGGTTTTGGCCAACATTCTCGGCGCCGGCGCCGTTTCCGACGCTTTTTTTGTCGCCTTCAAACTACCCAATTTCTTCCGCAGTCTTTTCGGCGAAGGCGCCTTTACAACCGCCTTCGTTCCGATGCTCTCGCAGAAACTGGCGGTCGGCGAACGCGAAAACGGCATCAGATTCGCCGCGCAGGCCATTTCCGTACTGGTATTTTTTCTGACTCTGTTCATTATACTGATGGAAATTTTCATGCCGGCGGTTGTCGTCGCCTTGGCGCCCGGATTCGCCGAAAGCGGCGGCAAGGTTGAACTGGCGGTTGTCCTGTCCCGCATAACCTTCCCCTTTCTGTTGTTTGTTTCCATCGTTTCTTTTCAGTCCGGGATTCTGAATTCGCTGGGACGCTTTGCCGCGCCGGCCGCGTCGCCGGTTATTCTGAACCTGATGATGGCGGTTTCGGCTTTTCTGTTCGCTCCTTTCGGCATTTCGCCGGCCCACGGCATCGCCGTCGGCGTCACGGTTGCCGGCTTTCTCGAAATCCTCTGGCTAAGCTGGTTTCTGCGGCGCGAAGGCGTGTTTGTCCGTCCCCATTTCAACATCGGCCGGCTGGTTCGCGACCCCGAAATCAAAACGCTGTTTCGCCGTATCGCTCCCGGAATGCTCGGCGCCGGCGTCTATCAGATTAACATGTTTGTCGACACGGTTCTGGTTTCGCTGGTCGGCACCGGCGCCATATCCTGGCTTTATTATGCAAACCGTATGCAGCAGCTGCCGCTCGGCGTGGTCGGCGCCGCCATCGGCGTCGCTTTGCTGCCTATTCTTTCCCGCCAGCTCAAAACCGGCGACAATGAAGAAGCCCGCCGCACACAGGACAAAGCCGTCGAATACGGCATTCTGCTTTCGCTGCCTGCGGCAGTCATGCTGGTTATCCTCGCCGAGCCGATTATTAACATTCTCTTCCAGCACGGCAAATTCGGCGCGCATGATACGGTTATGACCGCCAACGCCCTGATTGCCTATGCCGTCGGCCTGCCGCTTTATGTCGTCGTCAAAGCGCTGGCTCCCAATTTCTTTGCCCGCGGCGACACCAAAACGCCCGTCAAATATTCCATCGTCGTACTGATTGCCAACATTGTTTTTGCCCTGCTGCTGATGAAGCCGTTCGGTCACGTCGGCATTGCCGCCGCCACGACGCTGGCCGCCGTCATCTCGCTCTGGCAGTATGTCCGCGGCCTCAAAAAACGCGCTTATTGGCGGTTTTCGCCCGAACTTGTCAAATCCTGCTGATTGCCTTGTCTTCGCTGCTGATGGGCATTATAATGCTTGGTGTTCAGACCGGCATCAATTTCGGTTTCGGCAACTGGCTGGCTTTCCCCGTTCTGCCTAAAATCGCCGTTTTAGGGCTGTTGGGCATTTTGGGGCTTGCAAGTTTTCTGCTCTTCGCTAAACTGACTCGGGTGCTGGACATCAGCGAAATTCTGAAAATGTTAAAACGCAAGAGGAAAAATAATGCCAAAGTTTCAGTTTAAGGACCTGACCAGCCGCACGGCAGCCTTTTTCAAACAAAAAGTTTTGCCCCGGCTTTCGCGTCTTCCGGACTATCTGGTTTTGTTCGTCAGTTCCTGGTGGCATGTTATTCTGATTGCTTTTGCGGCACTGGTTTTTCTCTATTACCCGATTGGCGGCCTAATGGTCAGCAGCATCGACACCAACACTTCTTACGAAATCAAGGAGCCTGAAACCAATCAGTCGGCAACGGTCGACATGATGGCATTCATCATTAACCGCGAAGTTAACGAAAAAATGTGGACGCCGAACCTGCCGTTCTTCTTTCCGTCTTATTTTCTCGACAACATGCCGGCGTTCCAGCTCGGCATGTTTGACACGCTGGCCAAGTTCTCCGCGGGCTTTGCCGAGCGCACCGGCAATCTTGTCATGGCTGAAGATTTGCCTCACCACCTGCAGGAAGCCGCCGTTCTGCTCAAATATCCGGGAACGGTATGGATGTTTTCGCCGACCAACCGGCTGTTGCCGGCACCTTCGGCCAATACCCAATACCGCAAGGCACGCAAACACCTGATAAAGTTCAATGCCGCGCTGGCCGACGGCAGCGAAGTCTGGTACAAAAACCCTGAAGACCTGACCCTGCTTCTGAACCGTGCCCGCTCGGATCTCTGGAAAAACGCCACCCGGCAGCTGGAACGCCAAATCCGCGAAAACAGCGCAGATTTGATTGACACGAAAGCCGACGATGTTTTCTATTACGGACAGGGCAAGGCCTATGCTTACTATCTGCTGTTTAAGGCGCTCGGGCACGACTACAAAAACATCATTGTCAAAAAAGACGCCTACGGTATCTGGACGTCCATGCTCAAAGCTCTGGAAAACGCGGCACAAATCAACCCGGCCGTTGTCCGCAACGGCAAACTCGACAGTCTCGGCGCGCCAAATCATCTCGCTGCCGTGGGATTCTATGTTCTGAAAGCCCAGACGCTGATGAGCCGGATTGCCGACAAAATCAATACACCTGCACCAAACAAGGAATAACCTATGCTTATTGAAACCCAGATTACCCCAGACATCAACGTTATCAACTTCTTTCCGGCAGAAAAAGTTCTGCGTTCCGGCACGGCCGAATTTGTTGACGCCAAATCTCTGCGCAAATCGCCGTTGGCCGAAGCCATTTTCGACCTCGGCGGCGTCAGGTCGGTCTTTCTCACTTCCGACATGATTTCGGTCACAAAGGAAGACAACGCGTCCTGGGACGATCTCAAACCGCAGATACTCGCGGAAATTATGGATTTCTTTGCCACCGGCGAACAGGTCGTCGTCGAAAATCCGGCCGACCGCAGCCCGGAAAACGTCGTTCGCGAAATTACCAGCCTGATCAACGCCCGTATTCGTCCGGCCATTCGCCAGGACGGCGGCGACATCGTCTTCAGAAATTTCGAAAACGGTGTCGTATATGTCGAACTGCAAGGCAACTGCAAGGGGTGTCCCTATGCTCTGGTCACGTTGAAAGAAGGAGTGGAAAAAATTCTCAAAACCTATATTCCCGAAGTAAAATCCGTCGAAAACTACGATAAAGATGCTTAAATGAAAAAAATTCTGTTCCGGTTGTTCTTGTCCGTCTTTCTGGTTGCCGCCGCAAATGCCGCAGCCAAAACCAAAGTGGATATCCGGCCGGACGGTCTCTACCTGACCGACGTTACCGTTGCCCAGCTGGAAAAGCAATACGAACTGTACGGCTATAAAGATTACATTTATATGCCCGACTGGGTTTATCCCCCCATCTTTCTTACCAATCTGCCGACTGACTTTGACAGGATTTCCGACGCCAACCGGCGCAACAAACTGTTCCTGCAGATTATCGGCCCGCTGGCGCTGAAGCTGAGTGACGAACTTCGCGAAGAGCGGCTGGCCGTACGCGAACTGCGCGCCGCATTTTTGGAAGGCGCCGACCTTACTCCCGAACAGGAAAGGTTTGTTGAGGAAAAAGCTGTCAAATACGACATTTTTACCCGCATGAAAGGCCGGCGCCGTTACGATATCCTGCTCAAACGGCTGGAACTCAAGGTCGATATCGTGCCGCCGTCCCTGTTAATGGCCGCCGCAGCCATCGAAAGCGACTGGGGAACCAATCGCATCGTCCGCGAGGGAAACTCGCTGTATAAGGAACTCGCCTGGTACACCGACAAAGGTCTTAAACCCCAAGACGACCGGCAGGACCAAAGTTATCGCTACAAGACTTTTCCCAGCCTTTACGATTCGATGAAATCTTATGCACTGCGCCTCAACAGCAGCGTTAACTATGAACAAATGCGCCTTTACCGCGCCGAAATCGAATACCGCGAAAAACCGATCTTCGGACGTTCCCTGGCCCATACCATGTTGTTTGACTCCAATCTCAAAAACTTTGCCGGATTGCTGGACTACACCATAACTTTCTATGAACTGACCAATTTTGACGAAGCCGAACTCGGTTTCGTCAGGCTGCCCGACTTAGAGGACAAAAAATAAAAAAAATTTGACTAAACGGAAAGACCGCGTATTATATATGCAGATTTGTAACAAAAAATTAATGAGATTTTTGTACAATAATACATTATCATAGAAATATGGTAAACACATACAGGTTGTCCCATGGATAAGAACGTCTTAACTGCAAACGACATAAAACTTTTATCCCAGAACCCTTCCGTAGAAAACAAAGGCAATACGGCCCGCAAAGTTACGGCTTATTACGACGGCGGACGGATTACCGAAAGAGGCCTCAAACTGGCCGAAGACATTTTCCGCATCATGGTTGAAGACATTGAGGTCAAGGTTCGCGAAATTCTCTCCGACAGCCTGAAAAACTGCAAAAGCATTCCCCGCGACGTCGCGTTCAGGCTGATAAACGATCAGGCCAGCGTTGCCGTTCCGTTCATCAAACATTATGCCAACCTGACCCGGGAAGACCTGATCAGCATTCTTGAAATGCAGAACATCGACAAGCAGAAAGCCGTCGCCCAGCGCCAAAACCTTTCTGAAGACATTTCGCAGTACATTGTCGACAAATGTCCGGAAGAAGTTGTCGGCACACTGATTTCAAACGATTCGGCCCGGATTCTTGAAAGCACTTACACCAGCATCGTACAAAAATATCCGGAAAGCGACAACATCAAAAAACGGCTGGTTTATCGCGCCGAACTGCCGGTTTCGGTTATTGAAAAAATCGTCAACTCCCTTTCCGAAGAACTGCAACGCCACCTAATTGTTTCGCATAACCTGCCGGACAACATCGCCACCGACATCATTGAACAGGTCAAAGAAAAGGCGACGCTGAAAATTTCCGAAGAATACAGCTCCGACAAGCAGATTGAAGAGCTGGTGCATCAGCTGTACACATCCAACCGGCTGACGCCGACTTTGGTCGTCCGCGCCGTTTGCATGGGCGACTTGAAGTTTTTTGAATATGCGTTGGTCTACTTGTCCAACACGCCGATTACCGAAGTCCGCAAAATTCTGTATAACACGCAGCTGGATTTTATGATTCGCAACCTGCTGCGCAAGGCTTTCATTCCCAAAAGCATGTTTCCGGCTGTCTTCAGCGCCTTGAACGTTATCAAGGACATCCGTTTCGACTGCCGCCGCTCTGACCGCAGCTCCTTTATCCATAAGGTAATTGAGCGTATTTTGACTTTCGGCAGCGCCGGCGAAGACCTCAACGAAGACGACGTAAACTACCTGATTTCCCGCATCAGTTGACGCGGCGGCGTTAAAATGTGCAAGCTTTGCAAAATTCCTTGATTATATCGAGTCCCTGTCTATATAATATGACAAATAATTAGCAGAGGAATAAAGAATTTGGCCGCCAATGCAGACATTCTGCCCGACTTACTGAAACTCAACAATCTTCTCATTGCCGAGAAGGATTTTACCGTCGTCATCGAAAACATCATGGACACGGCCGCCAACATATGCAACGCCGACTGCGGCTTTTTCTACACCCTGAATGACGACAATTTCCTCAGTCTGGATTACAGTTTCAACAAGTCTCAGCGCACCGCGCTGCGCGGCTCAGACAACCTGACGCTGTTCCAGACCGTATATTTGCCCGAACGCAAAACCAAAAATCCGAAATCGGTCGTCGAAACCTGCTATTTTAACAACGAGGTCGTCAACACCGCCAACCTGTACGGCTCGCCCGACTTGGACAACTCTTTCTTTGTCGCTTACGACGAAACCAATGCCTACCGCACGATTTCGGTTCTTACGCTCCCGATCGTCAGCCGCAAGGAAAACATCGTCGGCATTGCTCAGTTTGTCAATCCGCAGGACTACAACGGCAAAACCGTCGTCTTTACTTCCGAAATGCAGAAAACCGTTCAGTCTGTTTTGTCCTTGGCCGGTCTGGTTCTCGAAAACCGCCGCATGAACGAAGCCTACGGCCAGCTTTTGGAATCTTTCATTGAAGTTCTGGCCCGCGCCATCGACGCCAAATCGCCCTATACCGGCGCACACTGCCAGCGCGTTCCGGTCATTGCCCGCCTGCTGGCAACCGCCGCGGTACAGGAAGAAAGCGGCCCGCTGCGCAATTTCGAAATGAGTCCCGAAGACTGGTACGCGCTGCATATTGCTTCCTGGCTGCACGACTGCGGCAAGGTTACCACGCCTGAATACATTGTCGACAAAGCCACCAAGCTTGAAACCATTTACAACCGTATTCACGAAATCCGTAACCGTTTTGAGATTCTGCGTCGCGACGCTCACATCGAATACCTCAAAAAACGCTTGAACAACGTCGACAAGCAGGAAAATCTTCAGGCCGAATTTGTCAGCAAAGTCAAACAGCTGGAAAATGATTTCGCTTTCATCGCCGACTGCAACATCGGTGACGCGCCGCTGACCGACGACGACATTCAGCGGCTGGAGCGCCTTTCTAAAATAAAGTTCATTCGCTATTTCAACCGCATGCTCGGACTTTCCTGGGCCGAACGCGACAACGTCAGATGGCCGGAACTCTATGAGCGCCCAAGCTGGGAAAACCTGCTCCAAAACCGCGACGACCACATTTTCGGACAATATAACCGCGGCGAACTCTATAATCTTGAAATCCGTCAGGGAACCATCAACAAGGAAGAGCGGGAAAAAATCAACGAACATATCGTTGTTACCATCGATATGCTCAAGGCGCTGCCTTTCCCCAAAGAACTGTCCAAAGTCGTCGAATATGCCGGCGCCCACCATGAACGCGTCGATGGCAAAGGCTATCCCAACGGCCTTACCGGCGATGAAATGTCCGTTCCGGCCAAAATCATGGCCATCGCCGACATCTTTGAGGCGTTGACAGCCAACGACCGCCCGTATAAAGAACCCAAAAAGCTTTCCGAAGTCCTGCGCATTATGCAGGAGATGAAAAATACCGGCCACATTGACCCTGACCTGTACAAGGTTTTTATTACCGGCAAAGTATATATGGATTATGCCGAACAGTATATTTCGCCGCAGCAGATTGACGAAATCAATCCCGACGACTATCTCTGATTAAAACAAACGAGGTATAAATGAGTCTAGACATTGAAACGATATTGTGCCGCGCCGGACGCATGGACAATTACGCGTACCTGCTGACCGACAAGGCAACCGGCGTCTCTGCCGTTGTTGATCCGTCGGAAGCGGAACCTGTCATTAGCCGTTGTGAGCAGCTCGGACGCAAACCGTCCTACATTCTCAACACGCATCATCATTATGATCATACCGACGCCAATCTTGAAATCAAAAACTTCTTTCATGCCAGAGTCGTCGGCGCCGAATACGACGCAAACCGCATCCCCGGCCTGGACGAAACAGTCAAAGACGGCGACATTTGGATGCTGGGCAACACCAAAGCCGAAATCATCAGAGTTGACGGACACACCCGCGGCCACATTCTCTGGTACTTTCCCGACGACAAAGCGTTGTTTACCGGCGACACTTTATTCAACCTCTGCATAGGCGGCCTGTTTGAAGGGACGGCCAAAGAAATGTTCGTTTCCCTGAATAAGATAAAAAAACTCCCGGACGATACCCTGTTTTATCCGGGACACGAATATACCATGCACGGTATGGCTTTCGCCGTTCATTATGACCCGCACAATCCGGAGCTGCGCAGATATGTCGCCGAAGCTCAGGAGCGCCTCGGCAGAGGACTTCCGGCCGGTCCCGTATCAATCGGCCTCGAAAAACGCTGCAATCCCTATCTCAAAGCTCAAACTCTGGACGAACTGGAACAACTGCTCGGCCAATAAAAAAATAGACAAAAAACTTTTTTTGTGCTATATTGACCTCATATTAAAATCGGAGGAGAAAGCACCATGCCGCCCAAAAAAGAAGAATGGGAAGTCAGATTTGAAGAATACCGCGATACGCTTGTTTCTCTGGGTGCAAAAATAAAAAACGAAAAAGCGCTGAAACTGGCATTTAAAATTTACGGCGAAGAACGAATGCCGGCACGCATCTACCAGAACTGCGTCGAAGAAACCGGTGCCGTTTCCTCAAAGACCGAATCTCCGACCCCTACCGAAACCGTGAAAAAAGAAAAAAAGGCAGAGACAGATACCAGCACAAAACCGTCAACGCCCCCAAACGGCAAAAAGCCAACAAGCCTCAACAGCTTTGAAGCTCTGGCTGACATCCGGCTCGAAGAGACTGCCGCCGGCCATGTCGAAACAACCTCCCCAACAGAAGAACGCAAAGAAAAGAAAACGCGCAAGACCCAGCGCGAACGCTTCGAAGAATACAAAAGCCGCCTTCAGGAAAAAGGCATTACCATTAATGACGAAAACGGACTGTGGGAAAAGTTCCGTTCAATCCGCGGCCGGCTGGATTACGGACAAATCGGCGAATTTGTAACTTTCCCCGAACGCAAACCTCGCGGCAACGCCAAAAATGGCAACCGTTCCGAGCGCAGAAACGACGAAAGAAACAGTCAGACTCGGCATGACGGCAGCCAGGAAGCCCGAGATGACAAAAAAGACAGGCGCAATGAAGAAACACACAGCGACCACCGCAATCACAATCCAAGGAACGAACAAACCGACAATACAAAACGGCATAGCTCGGACAAAACGCCTTTCGACGAGTATCGTGAAAATCTTATCGCTCAGGGATACGAAATTACCGATCTCAACGCTCTGGCCAGACTTTATGTCAAAGGCAAAGGGTTCATTCCCCCCGAGCAGTTGTCCGGACTTGTCCGCAAGACGGAAAACAGCCGCAGGCCGTCGTTAACAGCACCCTCGTTCCGATCGAAAAAGACGCAAGACTGCCTGTTGTCATTGAAGGGACCTTTGCCGACAAATGGATTAAACCGCTTAAAGAACACTGTCAAAAGGATCTCGACCGCAACGGTCGGCCCAAACGCACCGTTACGGCTGTCAAAGCCGACCAACAGTCCGTAATTGTCGACGTAATTCCCTCAGAAGCTTACGCTGCCGAGAACCCACAGGACGGCGGTGCCCGTTACAGCTTTGAAAAAACCGACAACCGCGGCAGCGTCAAAGTCGACATGGGTTCCAAAGACGGCAATCCGCTGAATTACGAATATTTTCGGATGATGATGGAGGCCAATCGTAAAAACGGTATCAAAGTCATCGCTTTCAAAGACATTCAAACCGACGAGTTCCGAGACAAACTGCTTGCCGCAGCCCTTGAATTTGATATGAAAGTTAAGGACGCGCCGGAAAAAGTCAATGTCAACGCCCCTTATTTGAAAACGCTGCCCAACAAGGTCAAAATTAAACTCGGTATTTACAACGGTGACATTACACCGGCTAAAAGCGCCGAACAAATAAAGGAAAACATTCAGCGGAAACAGCGGCCGGAACAAGAAAAAGAACCAAAGGAACACGGAAAACCGATACTGGCGCTTCCCGCACATATCCCAACCCGGGAAATGGACTAATCGCAAAAACCCGTTTTTGTCTGAAAAACGGGTTTTTTATTCTGCCTTTACGGATTTAACCGTACAAAGCTTTACAAGCTCCGGAAAATGAGACTTCTAAGAAGAAAATTTTTTGGGCATACATAGTAACCCGCCAATCCGGTATTCTTTCTCCGTTATACAAGGTTTAATCCTTGCCGAGCGGAACATTCCGGTTAATATGTACACAAAGGATAATGCCGAAAGAGGCCATAATGGAAAGCATAACCGTACCGCCGTAGGAAATCAGCGGCAGCGGGATGCCGACCACCGGCAGCAACCCCAAAACCATCGCAATATTAATAAAGACATACATAAAATAGTTAGTCGCCAAACCGATGGCCAGCAGCTTGCCGAAATAACTCGTGCTCTTAAGCGCAAAAGAATAGCTGTAAGCCAGAATCAGAATATTTAAAATCACGACCAGAACCGCGCCGACCAGACCAAACTCCTCGGAAAGCATCGTAAAAATAAAGTCGGTATGTTTCTCGGGCAAAAAGTTTAAATGGCTTTGCGACCCTTTCAAAAATCCCTTGCCGAACACGCCGCCGGAACCCAGCGCAATTTTCGACTGAATAATATGATAACCGGCGCCCAGCGGGTCACGTTCGGGATTCAGAAAGGTCAACACACGGTTCTGCTGATAATCGTGCAGGAAATGCCATGCAAAAGGAATGGTTATCAGTCCGCCGATAAAAACAACGACAAATTTCCAAATCTGCACGCCGACGACAAAAAACATTGCCGCCGTCGTAAAAATAAGCATCAGCGCCGTTCCCAAATCCGGCTGTAACACAATCAGAAATGCCGGAAATATTGCCATCAGCAGCGGCGGAATAATGCCGCGCACGCTTTCAATACTCTGCAGCGACGACGTATGAAAATAACGTGCCAGCACCAAAACCATGGCTATTTTCATAAACTCCGACGGCTGCAGTTTGATAAAGCCGAGGTTAATCCAGCGGGTGGCGCCCATACCCGTATGCCCGGCCACTTCCACGACCACCAGCAAAATCAGCGTAATGAAATAAAATACGTAGGCATAGCGCAGCAACAGCTTAATGTCCGTCAGTGCCAGCACAATCATTACCGCAAACCCCATGCCGAAACGTATCAGTTGGTTAATCGCCCAAGGGCTCCAGTTGCCGTTGGCGGCCGAATACAGCATGACAATGCCGATGGCGGCAAGAATGACGATAAACATCACATACGAAAAACTGATGTTATACAGCTTTTCGCGGATAGTCATGCTCTGGTTTCTGAAACTTGTTTCATAAGGTTTATACATTTTCCGACCTGCTCCTAACGAACCTCTTCCCGGGTGGGATCCAGCATAACCGCCTCTCTCAGAATTTTTCCGGCCAGCGGTGCCGCAACCGAGGAACCGCCGCCGCCGTGTTCAACCAACACCGCCACCGCATATTTCGGATTGTCATGCGGCGCATAGCCGACAAATAACGCATGGTTGCGCAGACGCCAGGGAAGCTCGCTCTCCTTTTTAATGCCTTCGCGGCGCTCTTTCATCGTAATCCGGCGCACCTGAGTCGTACCGGTTTTACCGCCCATTCTTTGACCGTGATAATCGAACTGGGAACGCCAGGCCGTACCGCCGGGCTTGTTGACAACCGCATACATGCCCTCTTTAATCAACTCCAAATTGGTCGGCGATACGTCTATTTTCCTAATCTTGCTCTTTTCCCCGTCCGAAACTTTCAGAAATGTCGGTTTAATCTCATAACCGCCGTTAACCAGCCGCGCAGTCATCGTCGCCAATTGCAGGGGCGTAGTCAGAATATATCCCTGTCCGATACCGGAAATCAGGCTTTCACCCTGCTGCCACGGCTCGCCGAAACGCCTGAGTTTCCACTCCTTGTCGGGAATCAAACCGGCCTTCTCGTTTTCCAGACCGATGTTGATTTTAGAACCGAGACCGAAACGCCGCGCCATATCGGCAATTTTCTCGATTCCAAGTTTCTGAGCCGTTTCATAGAAGAAAATATCGCAGGAATGCTGCAACGCCTCAACAACGTTAAGATGCCCGTGTCCTTCTTTTTTCCAGCAGTGAAAGGCATGGTTGCCCAAAAACATTTTGCCTGCGCAGTACGTACGCGTTTCCGGTTTGATGACGCCGGCTTCCAAAGCGGCCAGCGCCACAATCATCTTAAACGTCGAACCCGGCGAATACTGCCCGGAAATCGCCTTGTCGGTCAGAGGATTCCGCTCATTGTGCAGCAGCGCGTTCCAGTCTTCGGTGCTCAGTCCCTGCGTCATCATGTTCGGGTCAAATGAGGGCGCCGACACAAAAGCCAGAATTTCGCCGGTATGTACGTCAAGCAGCACGGCGGCGCCGCTCTCCTCGCCAAACAGCTCAAAAGCCTTCTGTTGCAGCCGCGAATCTATCGTCAGCTGCACGTCTTTGCCCGAAATACCGTCCACCCGTTCGATTTCTTTCATAATCCGCCCGTAGGCGTTTACTTCCAGTTTCAAGTTGCCGCTCTCGCCGCGCAGCGCTTTTTCCAGATATTTCTCTATTCCCGACTTGCCGATTTTAAATCCCGGAACCTCAAGCAGCGGGTCGTCTTTCACATCTTTGTCCGAAACCGAAGATACGTATCCCAGAATATGAGCCATGCCCGCGCCGAAAGGATAATAGCGGGTCAACCCTTCGTCGATGACGATTCCCGGCAAGTCCGGCGCGTTGAGCTGAATCCGGGAAACCTCCTCCCAGGAAAGGTTGTCGCGGATTTTAATCGGCACGAAACTGCGATTGCGTTTCAGGTCTTTTTTTATCCGTTCCTCCTCGGCTTCGCTCAAGGGCATGATTTTCTTAAAAGCGTCCAGCGTTTCCTGAACGTTCGGCGCCTGCTCGGCGACAATCAGCGCCTGAAAATTCTGTTGATTGCTGGCGATTGTTACCCCGTTGCGGTCAAAAATAATCCCCCGCGGCGGAACCAGCAGCCGGGTCGAAATCCGGTTTTCGTCAGCCAGCGTCTTGTAGCGGTCCGCCTGATAGACCTGCAAATAATACAGACGGGCGATAATTACCATCAGCAACAGAAACTTTATCAGCGCCATAATCAGCGAGCGCCGGATAAGAACTTTGCCTTTGTCGTTGTCGCGGTTCATCTCACTCCTCGTCCGTCATCAGCCGGTTCTGCACAAAAACGTTTATCAGACTCAAAATCGGATAAGCCGCCGCCGTAACCAGATAACTGAACATAACCGTCGCCAGCGGCAGAAAATGACTGTAATAAACCGAAACCACCAGCCAGCGGCTCAGAAAAGTAACCAGCGACAGCAAAGCAAAGCCATACCAGATAATGACAAACGGCTTGGCATTGAAAAAACGGGAAAGATTCGTTACCAGCACATACAGAACCAGCAGCGCAAAAATGTTTGAACCGAACGGCGCCGAACTGATAACGTCCTCGGTCAGTCCCAGCAGATATACCGACAACAGGTTAAATACGTCGGGACGATGCAGCAGCCAGAAATAAGTGCAAATCATTCCCACCGCCGGACGAATGTTGTTCGAAATCGGCAAATCAAGCGGAATATACGAAACAAACAACAACAGCAGCGAAAACAGCAGAGGCAGCAGCCGCTGAAAATACAGAGTCAGGTTTTCGCTCCATTCGTCATTCATCGCCGACGCCCTTTTCCGGAGTTTCTTCGGAAGCGCTTTCTTCCCCGTCAAGGCCGTAGTCAATAATCTTCACATACTCCAAACGGTCAAGATTGCCGAACGTCTTGATTTTAACGCTGTTTTTTTCAATGGAACTTATCTTGCCGATTGGCAGTCCGGGCGGAAAAACGCCGGCAACGCCGGAGGTAATGATGCGGTCGCCGACGGTTAGTTTCGCAGACAACGGAATAAATATCATTCGGCACTGTCGTATTGTCGCCGGACAATATGCCGCGAACCCGAGTTCGTTCAACCATTACCGGAATTTTCGAGTTAATGTCGGTAATCAGAATGATTTTGGAGTACATCTTGCCCGGTTTGTCGACACGTCCGATAACCCCGTTGTCACTCATGACGACCTGCCCCTTTTCAACACCGCTGTCACGTCCCGTATAGGCTATAATCGAATGCGAAAAGGCATCGCCCTCTTCGGCAATAACCCGCGCCGTTACAAATTTGGCGTTTGGCGGCGGCGTATAGTTCAAAAGCTTTGCCAGAAGCTTATTCTCAATTTCCAAAGCCCGAGCCTTGTCACTGACAATCTGCAGACGGTTGTTTTCAGCGCGCAGCTTCCTGTTGTCGTCATATATTTTACTTAAATCGCGAAAATAATCAAAAACGCCGGCCAGCGTTCGTGCCGGAACAACCAGCACGTCAATCAGCGGGCTGACCACGTCGGTTGCCATCGAAGAAGTTTTTTCAATAATGACCGTGTCAGTCTTGTTAATCAGCATCATGACAAAGGCTGAAAGAAACAAAATCACAATCGCAAACTTTTTGGCCAAAAGTCTGATTTGACTGAGTTGTATAAATAAGACCTTGCGACGCTTCATTTTCCAAAAACTTCTAATCAATCAAAAATTAAAATCCGCTTGACGGCGGCAAAGCCACCTCGCACGCAGGAAAACAACATTCAATTTTCCGAAACCGCACAAAATGGCTCTGCCTTGCCGCCGGGCAGATTTTAATACATCGTGGAAAGAATGCCTTTCAGCTTTCTGATCTCGTCCAAAGCCTTGCCGGTACCCTTAACGACACAGGCCAACGGATTTTCGGCAATTGAAACCGGCAAACCGGTTGCATTGCGCAGCACCTGGTCAAGATTCGAAAGCAGCGCGCCGCCGCCGGTCAGAACAATACCCTTGTCGACGATATCGGCCGCCAGTTCCGGCGCAGTGTTTTCCAAGGCAACCTTTACCGCCTCGACAATCTGCGAAACCGGCTCGGCCAAACTTTCGGCAACCTGACGTTCGGTAATGATAATTTCTTTCGGCACGCCGTTCATCAAATCGCGGCCTTTGATTTCAACCGTGCGGCCTTCGCCTTTCTCCGGCGGACAGGCGGAACCGATTTCCTTTTTGATTTTCTCGGCACTGCCTTCACCGACCAGCAGGTTATGATTGCGACGAATATAAGAAATAATCGCGCTATCCATCTTGTCGCCGCCGACGCGGACCGAACGTGCATAAACGATACCGCCCAAAGACAGAACCGCAACTTCGGTCGTACCGCCGCCAATATCAACGACCATGCTTCCGGTCGGCTCCGTTACCGGCAAATCGGCACCGATTGCCGCGGCCATAGGCTCTTCAATCAGCCACACCTTACGCGCGCCCGCCGCTTCAGCAGATTCCTGAATAGCCCTCCGCTCGACCGCGGTCGAACCCGACGGGACGCAGACGATAATCATCGGCGACGCGAACGTGCGACGGTTATGAACTTTGCGGATAAAATATTTAATCATCTCTTCGGCGATTTCAAAATCGGCAATCACGCCGTCGCGCAGCGGACGAATGGCATGAATGTTGCCCGGCGTGCGGCCCAGCATCTGTTTGGCTTCGTTGCCCACCGCCAAAACCTGTTTTTTGCCGCGATATTCTTCAATCGCAACCACGGAAGGCTCGTTCAGCACGATACCCTTTCCCTTAACGTAGACCAGCGTATTTGCGGTACCCAGATCCATCGCCATATCGGCTGAAAGCCAGCCCATTAATTTTGAAATCATTTTTATGTTTCTCCGCAATTTATTTCAGAATTTAGTATTATCTTGTTTTTTATAACCATATTGGCTTTTGTGCAAGCGCTATAATCGTTTTTTAACATCAAAAATAATATTTTCCGCCCCCTGATAGCACGCGTCCAAAACAACGTCCGCCGCCAACTTGTTTTTAAACCAGGTGCGTTGACGCTTGGCATACTGGCGGGTATGCAGTTTTGCCAGACCGACGGCTTCCTCCAGCGAACGGACGCCGTTCAGAAAATCAAGCAGTTCCGGCACGCCGAGCGCTTTCATCGCCGGCAGCGAAGCCGGCAGATTCATGGCCTTCAACCGCCGAACCTCGTCCAAGGCGCCGGCCGCCATCATCTTGTCAAAACGCCGGACGCAGCGTTCGTCCAGTTCTGCCATCGGCGGCAAAATTTTCAACGTGACAAATTCGGCTTCCGGCAATTTCTGAACCATTGGCCGCCGATGCCAGACCGACAACGGTACGCCTGTCTGATAAAAAACTTCCAGCGCCCTTTTGACTCTTGTGCTGTCGTTCGGGCTCAACCGGTCGGCCGTTACGGCATCGACGGTCGAGAGTCTGGCATGCAGCGCCGGTATTCCCTCCGCAGCCGCGGCTTCAGCCACCTTATGCCTGACCTCCGGCTCAGCCTCGGGTATCGGCGTCGTTCCGTTAATCAGATTGTCAATATACAGTCCTGTACCGCCACAGACGACCGGCAATTTGCCTTCGCTCCAAATCCGGCGGATTTCCCCGGCTGCCAGCACCAGCCATTCGACGACGGTTCCGTTTTTCGAACTCGGAAACACGCCGTACAGACAATGTTCTATTCCGCCTCTCTCGGCGGCGGACGGAATTGCTGACAGAACCGGCGTATCAGGATAAACTTGCATTGAATCGGCATTAATCACAACGCCGCGACAGGCGCGGGCAACATCGACCGCCAGCTGCGATTTTCCAGATGCCGTCGGCCCGGCGATAACGACAACTTTTCTCAATGCCATAAAAAACACCCCGTTTAAAATTCCCGGAACTTGCCGTTAAATCTTGCGGCAGGAAGCATTTTCCACCAGATATGAACACAACCGCTCATAACCGATGCCGATATATTTGGCTTGTTCGGGAACCAAAGACAAATCGGTCATTCCCGGCGCCGTGTTGATTTCCAGCAAAACGACCCCGTCTTCGGGATTGTAGCGGAAATCGCAGCGAGACACGCCCCTGCAGCCGAGAATATTATGCAGATGTTCCGCATAAAGCTTGCAGCGATTGGCCGCATCCTCCGGAATTTCTGCCGGCAGAATATGCTGAGTCGCACCGGCGGTATATTTGGCGTGATAATCATAAAATTCATCGCTTGCCCGTAATTCCGTCACCACATGCGCCTGAGAACCCAAAACCATACAGGTAAGTTCCTTGCCGTCAATAAATTCCTCAATCAGAACCTCTCTGTCGTCTTCATAACGAACCGCTTCCAGATCTTCTTTTTTTGCGGATAATATATACGCCCACCGACGAACCGTCGCTGACCGGCTTTATCACATACGGCATCTTTAAAAACGTGCCTTCAGCCTTAAACTTGCGGAAAATCATCTTTTCGCCCTGAGGAACCTGATACCGTTTTCCGAGGCCAGTTCCTTGGTCAGTGATTTGTCCATGCCCAAAACCGAAGCCTTCAGCCCCGAATGCGTATAGGGAATTTGCAATACGTCGAGAAAACCCTGAATTTCGCCGTCTTCGCCCCAGTTTCCGTGCAAGGCGTTAAAAACGACGTCCGGCTTTTCTTTCTTCAAAGTTTCAACCAGTTCAAACCCGTTCTGCAAATCATGGGGAACCACTTCGTAATCAGCTCTTTTCAATGCCGCGCAAACGCATTTTCCGGTGGTTAGAGAAACCTCGCGTTCGGCAGAAAAGCCGCCCATCAGCACCAAAACTTTTTTTGCCATTTCAATTAGTCCTTTATTAAAATATTTTTTGTGATAATAATAGGCGGAATTGTTTAAGAAAGACTAAAACAAATGAAGAAAACTCCCGCATTTTTGCTGGCGGCGCTGCTGCTCGGAATCCAACCGGCTCAGGCTTTTTCGGTTCGGCACGACTTCAGCGTCCAAATCGGTCCCTTCGACGCCAGCCGCACCAATTTCGAATATGCGCTTACCCCGACCGAATATCGGGTCGAATCAACCGTCAAAACCAACGGTCTGTTCGACACGCTGTACCCTTTCCGCGCCGATTACGCCACTACCGGCAAAATCAACGGCGACAATATGGAAACCCGCAGCTACAAATACAAGTCGCAGTCTCGCTTTACCAGCCGCAGCCGCGAACTCGTCTATGACCGAAACGGCAAGCCGCTGTACCGTCTGAGCGCCAAAAACGGCAAAGAGAAAAAAGTCGACATCCTGCCCGACGCCAAAAACAAAGACACCACCGACCTGCAAACCGTTTTTGCCGAACTTGCCCGCCAGTACAACCGATTCAAGTTCTGCGATTCCCGCATGGAGGTCTTTGACGGCAAACGCCGCTACGACGTTATTTTCAAAGACGAAGGCAAAGAGTTGCTGAACGACGAAACCCTGCCGTATAAAGGCGAAGCCGTCAAATGTTCAATGTACATCGACAGTCTCGGCTCCTCCGGCGACGACCTGCTCTGGGACGTAACGCAGGACGAACCGATATATTTCTGGATTATGGAAGACGGCGTCAGAAAACTGCCGTTTATAGCCAAAATTGAAATCGATTCCACCCCTCTCGGCAGACTTCAGGTTCTTACCCAAAACATAACCATCAAGGATTAAAAGCCATGCACAAGTCAGAACTTCTGCTTCCCGCCGGCTCACTGGTCAAGCTCAAAACCGCAATTTTATACGGTGCCGACGCCGTCTATGCCGGCACGCCGGACATGTGTCTCCGCGCCCAGTCAAAATTCTCGCTTGAAGAGCTTGAAGAAGGCATTGAATTCGTTCATAAACACAGCAAAAAAATCTACCTGACCCTGAACCTGTTCATGCACAACCGCGATGTTGCCAAACTGCCGCAGTTTGTCGACACTCTGCGCCGGCTGCATCCGGACGGCGTGCTGATTGCCGATCCCGGCGTTTTCATGTATGTTCGGGAACATGCGCCGGAACTCAGCCTGTTCGTCTCCACGCAAGCCAACATCTGTTCGGCACAGGCGGTAAAATTCTGGCAGGCGCAGGGGGCAAAACTCTGCGTTCTCGGCCGCGAAGTAACTTTCGCCGAAATGAAGGAAATTCGTGAACAATGCCCGGGCGTCCGGCTTGAATGTTTCATGCACGGCGCCATGTGCATGTCCTATTCCGGCCGCTGCCTGATTTCAAACTATCTTGCCGATCGCAGTGCCAATCAGGGCAAATGTGCGCACTGCTGCCGCTGGCACTACAAGCTGCATCTGCGGCTGAAAGACGGCTCAATCAAGGCAATCGAAATCAACCAAGACAACAGGGACGCTTTCGAATTTTTGCTGGAAGAGGACTTCCGCCCCGGCGAATATTATGAAGTCGTTGAAGACGAACACGGCGGTTACATGCTCAACTCCAAAGACATGTGCCTGCTGCCGCGCCTGCCCGATTTGCTCGGCATCGGCATGGATTCGCTCAAGGTCGAAGGGCGCAACAAAACCGAATACTACGCCGCTGTCGTTGCCCGCGCTTATCGGCAGGCCATCGACGATTGGTACAAGGCGCCGCAGGACTGGAACTTCGAAAAATACATGCAGGATTTAAACACGCTGCAAAACCGCGGTTACTGCCTCGGCTTTCATGACGGGCCGCTGACCAACATATCCCAAAACTACGAATACACGCGCACCTTGGGCGATTGGCTTTTTGCCGGTTCCATTGTCGAATGGCAGGGCGATGACGCAATCTTTGAAGTCCGCAACTACATTAACGGCGGCGAATTCATCGAATTTCTGCTTCCCGGCACGCTTGATAACCTGCGCCTGACCTTAACCGAATTTAAAGATGCCGAAACCGGCGAGATTACCCCGCGTGTTTCGGCCGGACAAGGCAAAAAAATCCGCATTAACGCGGCCGCTTTCGGCAAACCCGCCGAAGAAGTCAGAAAACTTCTGCCGCAATACGTAATTGCCCGCAAACCGGCTGTTTTAACCCCGGAAGACCATATTCGCCTCAGCCATAAGAAAGCCGAATACCGGGAACTGATAAATAATTCCGATTAAAAAAAGGGCATCGTTTTCGACGATGCCCTTAGCGTAAATCACGCTTCGCGGTTTTCAGCTTTCGGCATAAACCGTGAATAATCGTCGGCTTTAACTTTGTCGACGACATTTTTGATAACCGCCTGCCTTTTGAATTCCCGTTCAATTTTCCGCAGTCGTTCTTTTTCCGCCTCCTCCGCCAGAATAATTCTTTTTTGGCGGCAATAGGATAAAGGCAGCACTGCCAAAAATCCGATTCCGCCCAACAGCAAAACCAAATTTCCGGTCAGAAGACTCAAACTGAGGGTAACGACAAAGGCAAAAAAACCGGCCATCATAACCCACCAGTACATCAGCGTTCTTCTTTTTGCCAACAGCGCGCCTGCGGCAGCAGCCAGCAAAGAAATCGAAAACAAGTCAACCGCCGCCAGAAATAAATTTCTAAGCATGGCGTCTTCAACATAAATAATTTCCATAAAAACTGTATTTAGAGTTAAACCATAATAAGCATTCAGAATGAACGGAATTATCGCCTGTTGGCGGAAAAAATCAACCTTTTTCTGCAGAAGAAAGCTCCCGGCGGGAGCTTGGTCTTTTATTCGGTCAGCTTTTTCAGCCGATTGACGGTTTCAGCCCTGACGTCGTCATCGCCGGACATCTGTGTCGCATAAGCCAAAGCCTTGGCATACAGCTCTTTCTGCTGTTTTTTGTCGGCCGTCTCCCGGGCAATGTCCATATACAGCCGTGTCTTGTCTTTGTCGGATACCGACGGAACCTGCTGCAGCTTTACCCGGCACCATTGCTTTTTGTCGTCCAGATTCCAGTACATTGAAGCCGCGCCGTCCAGAGAACTGAGTTTCCGTCCCGCATCCGGAGCCGTCTCCGCCGCTTTCAGATAATAGGCCGCCGCTTCGGCATAATTTTGAGAATCATACGGATAATTGGACTGAATCAGATTTTTCTTTTTATAGGCGCGGGCCGTTTCCCGATAGGCGTTGTAGAGATTTTCGCCGCCGGACGGGGCAAACTTCTCCAAAAACAGTTGATTGGCCTTAATGATCGTTTCGAGCGCCTCGGGATTTTCCCGGGCAAAAGCCGCCAGCGCCGTTGCCGCTTTTTCTTCGTCTGCCGTGTTTTTCAGGGTATCCAGAATTGTCGTCATCACTTTTCCCCCCACATTGTTCAATAATAAAAATCCTACATCGCAAAAATCCTTCTGTCCACAATTAAAAACCTCTCTCAGACAGAAAGCATTTTTTTCAGCCCGTCACGCCCATACGACGTTCCGTCGGAAGTAATACGCTCCCCTTCTTCCAGCAGGCCGACAATCCGCCCGGCCGTCTGCTTTTTCAGCCGGCGGTCGCCTTTCCCGTAAACCAAAGCGACCTCCAGCATTTTTCCGTACCATTCCAATTGTTTTTCCCGGCTCTTTTCCGCTGTTGTCTTATCCTCCATAGCCTGAATGGTCAGCCGCGCCGTCTTGTGCAACAGCCGTCCTATCCGCCGGGCATTTGCCTTGTCGCCGGCATCTTTGTAACTTTGAGCCAGCATTTTGCAGATGGAAAGCGTATTCTGACACTTGCCCAGAAACGAAACCTCTTCTCTGGTCACATAGGCCAAAGCCTTTTCAAGCCACTCGGCGGTTTTCGGATTTTCCCGGTTATTCTGCGCCAGCCGCATATATCCCAGCCTCTTATATTCGTCGCCAAGCGAATGCACAATCGCTTCCCTCGTTTTATTGAGATTTCCGACATCGCCGATCTGTTTGTATATGGCGGCGATTCGCTGCAGCGAATTTATCTTTTCCGCTTCATCGCGGGCAACGTTCACAGCCTCGCGGTAACAGCCGACAGCCTTGCGCAGCGCGTCGTTCTTTTCGGACGGATTCTGATAGGTTTTGGCCACCCAGGCGTCACCGAGGTTATTATATGTCCAGTACATTACCTTGTTGCGCTTAATGCTGTCGTCAGTACGGCACAAACCGGACGAAGCGCAGAAGTCGACCACCTGGCTGAACGCACGGATTTTTACGTCCGGATTTCCGCTTTCGGCCGCCTCGTCAAAGGCACCCCGGTAAACGCGGAGAATGTCGCCCCGTCGGCCGCTCCGCCTGAAAAAGTTAAGACGCTGTCCGAACATATCGGCTCTCCCGACCTAATTCGGATTTTTTCCGTATTCGGGAATGCCGCCGGAAACAATGCAGTAATCCTCACGGTTCAAATCATACATTTTATGTATTTCGCATTCCGGACAAATGCAGCCTTTGTCTTCCTTAATGCACTCGCTCTTGCTGAAAGCGCAGAACATCTTTTCATAATGATCGACCTTTTCCAGATCTTCGGCCAGCTTAAACAGATTTTCCGGTATGGAACGGATTTTGCAGCCCATCGTGTAAGACGGACAGTCCATACAGATACACTTCAGATTTTCCTTGGTCTTCTCTACTTGCATTTTCAAATCTCCTAAAATAATTTCCCGTCTAGGAGATATGCTCTGGACAGCCGAAAACAAGAGCCGCAGCCGTTAGCCAAATCGGCTATATGCGGGTAAAAACGCCGGGTGTCACTTCGGGCAGAAAATAACTCGGCGGCCGCGTCAGAAAACGGACTTCGTCAACTCTTGCCAGCGACGGCCCGCGGTAGGTCCGCTTAATCATCTCGTCTATCTGTTCTTCCGCGCCTTTCATACGGATTTCCACCGTGCCGTCGTCGACATTGCGCACCCATCCGGAAACGCCGAGTTCCCGCGCCGTGCGCACTGCCCAGGCCCGAAACCCGATACCCTGAACGCGGCCGTCTATTTTCAAATAAACTTCTTTGTCCATCGGTTTTCATTCATCGGAACTATGCAAAAACTTCTCTATTTCGCAAATTTCGTTTTTAATCGTCTGTCGTCGGTTTTCGGCCTCTTCGTCAGCGCCCCAGGTTTCAGCCTGCCACAATTCGTCCAGAAAGGCGGCGCGAAAAGCTTCTTCGGAATTTATTTTTCCTTTGACCAGCGCCGCGGCCAAAAGCACCGAACGCATTTTCAGCGCCGCGGCATAAAAGGCTGTCAGTTCCCGGTCGGAAAGCGTTTCCATAAACTGTTTCAGACGATAGCCGGAAGTCCGGTTTTCTTCGGGAACGTCAAGGCTCTGCGTGGTAACGAATTTGGCGTCAAGCTCCTCCCTGGCCCACTTCAAAATCGGCCCCCAGGCTTCGGTCTGCCGCTCAATCAGGTCTTTTTCCTGTCCCCAGAACAACAGCATGTCGGTCAGTGAATACCTTACCAGCCGGTCAATAACCTCGCCGCGGTTTTTGGCAATTTCCCTTTGCGCCTCTTCAAGATAGTTCTGCATCGTTCTTATTTTCCTTTTGGCTGCTTAAACATGTTGAGAATGCCCTTGGCCGTATCTTCCAGTCCCTTGGCGGTTCCTTTAACCGTATCTTTTACGGCCTTGACGCTGTCGTCGACGGCATCGCCCGCACCGTTATAAACGTCGGTCGCGGCCTTTTCGGCGGCCGTCGGTGCCGAAAACTTATTCTGATAAGGGGTTCCTTGCAAAGCGGTATAACACGGCGCCGGATCGGCGTCAACCAGTTTGGAGCCCAAGTAAGCCGGACCGGTCAAAGCCACGCCGACCACCGACTTGAGCGCCGCTTTGTCGTCAAGGGCAATTTTCGGGTCTTCTATCGTTCCCTTAACCTTGATAAAGGACGACAGCGCCTGAACCGCATTGGTATCGACAATTTTGCCCGAAAAAGGACGAACGTCGAAATCAATTTTGTCGTTAATCAGATTCACGCTGCCGTTGCTGACCAGTTTCAGCAGATTCGACTGCAGGGCAATGCCCTTCGGAAAGACCGCTTTACCGCCGCCCAAATCCGCCCGGACAACCGCGCAGTTAAGCTCCATCTTCTTATTGCTGTTCTTGACAAACGGCATCACGTTCAGAAGCTGAGAAATGAAATTTCCGGTAAAGAAAGAAACGTTGCCGGTCTGAATAACCGATTCGTTGACAATGCCGATTATCTGGCCGCTGAGCGACTGAACAAGCTGGCGATAGGTGCTGCCGGCGGCCGTCAGCGTAATTTTAATGTCCGTATTGCCGCCCGACACAATACCGAAATCTCCCGGACCCGCAATCTGAAATTCCTGATGCAGATTCTGCAGCAAAATGTTCGAACTGGTCACGTCCAGCTTCAAAGACTTTGTGTTGGCATTGACCGTCAGCGTTCCCGCAATGTCGCCGCCGCCGAAATTCAGCTGCAGCGGATTCACGTTCAGCACGCCGTTTTGCAGATTGGCACCGACCGAAACATTGTCGGCACTCATGCCGGGATTGACAACCAGTTTTTTAACTTTCAAATCCAGCTTAGCGTTAACCTGTTTCATAACGTCATACGGAACCGCCGTGTCAGGAACCAGCGGACTGGCTTCGGCCGCACTGATTATTGACGGCAGCTCAAAGGCAAAATTGCTGCTTGAATTGAAATTCTGCAAATTGATTTTATCGCTGTTAAGCGTCGCATTTATGCTCGGAACCTTGCCCGAAATGTCGGCACGGACTTTACCCGTAATCAGATTGTTGACAACATTGAGCGTCTTGATTTCCGCCGCGACGGTTTTCAGCGTTCCCGTAATTGAAGCTTTCAGCGTCGTTTCCGGTGCCCCCATATTTCCGGACGGATTATAAACGTTAATGTCGGCGGCATAAGCCGGCTCCCCAAACAAATCACGAGCCGTGCCCAGCGCCGTCAGGTTAATGCCGTAGGCGGACGCATTCAAGTCGAACGGATACGGCGCTTCGCCGTCCAAAAGCGTATTCAGTGAGCCGAGAACCGTTTTGCCCTTGATCGTCTGGCCGTCGAAAACAACGTCGAAAGCTGCCGTAATACTGTCGTCCATGCTCTCTTCTTCAAGATTAAAGGCGTTAATGATAACTTTTGTCGTCTTGCCCGACTTTGCATCGGCATATTGAACGACACCGTCGGCAATCGAAACGTTTTTCGCGGCAAAACCGGCCAGCACCGCGGCGGCCGGATTAGCCGTCTTGCTTTCCGCCTTGCGGATAAGCTCCTGCTTTTGCGGAGTCAGGGAAGCGTTGTCCGGCTTCAGCACCTCGTTTACGTCAACTTTTTGCGCCGAAGTGCCGAAATCCCAGTTGTTTTTGCCGTCGGCCGCCGTTTCCAGATAAATTTCCGGCCGAACCAGCTCAATATTGTCAATCACAACCTGCTTATGCAGCAACGGCAGCAGCGAGAGAGCTTAATTTCCAGACGCTGCACTTTAACCATTTGCGGCTGGGCGGCCCACGGAGCGTTTGCCAGCTCGACATCTTCGAACCAGCGTCGGAATCAGCGAAATGCCTACCGACGCGTTGCCCTTAATGGCAAGTTTGCGCCCGAGTTGCTTGTCAACAATATCCTCCACATAAGACTTGTACTGATTCAGGTCAAAATTGCGCACAAACAGATAGCCGCCGATGGCAATAATGATAATCAGGCTGAAAATTACCGTTCCCAGAATTTTAACCAGTCTTTTCATTCGCTTTTACTCCTTAAAACCAATTCCCAACGCTTCCAGGTCCGCTTTAAAATAAGCCGGAAGCGGCGCCCTGAGCACAAGTTTTTTATTATATATGACCGACAAGTCGATTTTGTAAGCGTGCAGATGCAGTTTATCTGCAATCATCGCAAATTTTTTCCGGCTCTCGCCGCCGAAATATCTGTCATCGCCGGCAATCGGCGTTCCCAGATACTCCAAATGTGCGCGAATCTGATGGGTCCGTCCCGTCAAAGGTCTGGCCTCCACCAAGGCAAAACGGTCTGCGGCATTGTCCAAAAACCCTGTACTCGGTCACGGCCGGTTTGCCGCCTTCCGAAATCAGGCTCCTTTCGCCGGCCTTTTCCAGCGGCGCTTTAATAACGCCCTCTTCCGGATTCGGACAACCGACCGTCAGCGCCAGATACGTTTTTGGCAACGTGTGTTCCCGAAATGCCTTGGTCAGCAGGTCGGCATATTTTCGGTTCCGCGCCAAAACCAGCAGACCGCTGGTATCTTTGTCAATCCGGTGCACCAGTTTCGGCCGTTCTTCCGTTCCGAATGTCAAAGCGTCCAGCATACCGTCAATATGCCGGGTTGTCTTGCTCCCGCCTTGCACAGCCAGACCGGAAGGCTTATTTAAAACCAGAATGTTGTCGTCCTTATAAAGGAGCAGCGACTGAATAAAAGCCGCGTCTTTGACCGAAACGCCGGCCTCGCGGTGCGGCGCCGCCTTTTCCTCGTCCAGCGGCGGCACCCTGATTTCCTGCCCGGCCGCCAATTTCAGATTAGCCTCGGCTTTTGCCGTCAACCTTAATCTGCTTGGTGCGCAACAGTTTTTGAAACCGTCCCAACGGCAGCCCGGGATAATATTTCAAAAACCAACGGTTCAGACGCATTCCGTCATCTGATTCCTTTACCTTAATTAAGCTTACGCCCGGCATTTGTGTTTCCTTTCGCAAATTTGCGCCAGTATATATCAAAACTTCTTAATTTAGAATAAAAAAAACTGCCCGGATTTTCCCATCCGCGGCAGTTTCTCGCTCAATTTCAAAACCTCTTTTTCGGTTTCGAACACACCTTGCCCATTTTCCTCGGCACAAAATAATCCCGGTTTTGTTGCTTTTTCAAAACCTGTTTCGGGCTTTTCGTTATGGAAACGTTTTCTGCAGCTTCCTTTATTTCCAACTTTGCCGGCACAATCCCGTACTCTTCTTTCAAAACGGCAGCCAGATCGTTTATTTCGGCAGTTTTCATTTCTGCCAGAGCCTTGGCAAATTCTCTCAGCATAACTGCTCCTGATGCCCTCAATAAAGCCTTCTTTGCTTTTTCTTTCATATTTCACAAATTTTAATGATAAACAAAATTCTTAAATTCAAACTTTTCATCAACGGCCGCTCAACTCGCTTTCCAGTCTTTTCAGACGCATAACCGCATCTTCTTTGCCGGCGTTTATCGCCTTTCTGACCAGTTTGCAACAGCGTTCCATGTTCCCGCTTTTGTCACCGACAGCAACCGTTTCGGCGAAAGCGGCAAAATCTCCGCCCTGCCCGGTCACAAACGCCGGTTCCTTTTCGCCGGTCCGATAAACTTCTATTTTAACGCCTTTTTTGTCGGCTTTTTCCAGAAAATCCATCATCTCCATTGATCGGATAATTGAATCGCCGCTGTCTACCTCCAATGGGTTTCCCTGCGGATACGCGCCCTTCCCGCGCGCATATTCGGTATAATCCTCGTCATATCTGAGCTTACGCTCCTCGACATTCAAGGCGCTGGCATACATGTCGTTGACAACCGCTTTCAACGCCACGCCGTATCCCAGCGACTTCACGCCGCCGACCAGCCTGCCCGCGTCGGACATCGACATCGCGTCATAAACGATGTCATATTTCCGCCGTACCGCTTCGGTCAAAATTTCCTGCGTCACTCTCATTGCAAAATCGCCGATTTCCAAATCATACGGATTATCCCCGCGGATCGGCGCCGACAGCGGCATAATAATCGGCGACATAAGCGTCCGGCGAAATGACCGCCGCATTTTCAAAACGCGCCGTCAACGAAGACTTTCCGACGCCCTGAGCGCCCAATACCAACGTAAACGTCGGTCGTTTCGAGGCCTTCAAACCGCCCAAAACCCTTTTTTTGCTGTCCTCGATAAAAGCCTGCTGTTCGTCTTCCGCCAATTCCAACATTTTGCTCTCCCTTGCTTTTGATATAAGGATAGAGCAGTTGGACAAAATTGTCAACAAAGCTTAAAAACACATTTTGGCGATTTTTATTCCGACAACCAAAAATGCAATTCCGACCGCCACCGAACCCAGCAGATAAAACAGCGCCTCATAAATCCGCCGACTGCCGAGCAACAGATTAAAATCAAGCATGTAAGTCGAAAAAGTCGTAAAACCACCCAACAGACCGGTAATAATAAAAAGCCCTGATTTCCGGACGCAGACTGGCTCGGTCGGCAAAATACGCATACGCCATGCCGATCAGCATCGCCCCGAGAACATTGACCAGCATAATTCCCCAGTGGTTGCCGATTCGCGAAGACAGAAGATGCCTCAGCACCGACCCGATGCCGCCGCCGACAAAAATTGCCGCAATCACGCTCATTCCTGCCCCTCTTTCTTTTTGGCCTTTTGCTTCTCGCGGCGCAGATTGTCAAAATATTCGACCCGTTTTTTAATCTCGCGTTCAAAACCGCGGTCAACCGGAAAATAAATCTTAACCCGGTTCATGCCGTCAGGAAAGTAGTTGGCGCCCGAAAAACCGTCTTCACAATCGGGATCATATTCGTAACCTTCGCTGTAGCCAAGCTGTTTCATCAGTTTCGTCGGCGCGTTGAGAATGTTTTTCGGCGGCATCAGCGAACCGGTTTTCCGCGCCAGTTCCCGCGCCTTGTACATGGCCTTGTAAACGCCGACCGACTTCGGCGCCGTCGCCAGATAAGCCACCAGCTGCATAATCGCCAGATCGCCTTCCGGCGAACCCAGCCGCTCATAAGTTTCCCAGCAGGCAATCGCCTGCGTTACCGCGTTCGGATCTGCCAGAGAAACGTCTTCAACCGCAAAACGGGTCAGCCGCCGCAGCAGATACTTGGGATCCTCACCGGCCTCAATCATGCGCGCCGCCCAATACAGGGCCGCGTCTACGTCGGAACCGCGCAGCGATTTGTGCACGGCCGAAATCAGATTATAATGCCCGTCGCGTCCCTTTGTCATATATGGGTGCCCGCGACCGCACGATTTTCAGAATGCTGTCCTTGTCAAAGTTTTCTCCTTCCTTGGCATAGGCAAACACGCTTTCACAGAGATTGAGAATATAGCGCCCGTCGCCGTCGGCAATCTCTTTCATAAACGCGCGCGCTTCCTCGTCAACCGGCAGTCTGCGGCCGGTTTCCCTTTCGGCGCGCTGCAAAAGCTGCTCGAAAGCGTCGGCATCCAGACGGTTCAGCACAAACACCTGGCATCTGGACAACAGCGCCGCATTCAGCTCAAAAGAAGGATTCTCGGTAGTGGCACCGACCAGAATAATCGTGCCGTCTTCCACGTAGGGGAGAAAACCGTCCTGCTGCGACTTGTTAAAACGATGGATTTCGTCGACAAACAACAGCGTGCCCTTCCCTTGTGTCGCCCGGCGGTCCTGCGCATATTGAAAAACCCGCTTCAAATCGGCCACGCCGGAAAAAACCGCCGAAATCTGTTCAAAATAAAGATTGGTGTTTTCGGCAATCAGACGCGCAATCGTGGTTTTTCCGCAGCCCGGCGGCCCCCAGAGAATAAACGAAGAGATATTTTTTCCGGACTTTACCATTCTGCCCAGCGGCGCGTCTTCTCCCACGATGTGGTCCTGCCCGACGACTTCGGCCAAAGTCTGCGGACGCAGACGGTCGGCAAGCGGCCGTTTAACCTGTGACGAAAAAAAAGGGTGTCTTCCATGTCTTTGCGATTCTTTTCAACCAAAGTGAACTGTTATTGTCAGAATATAGCAGAAATTTTGCCAACCTCAAGCGGCAAAAACAGAAAAAAAAGAAATTATCAGCTCTTTTCAAACGGATTTTGTTCAACGTCTTTGCTGACCGAAAAAGAATCCTCTTTCATCCACCATTCGTCAGCAGTTTCCGGCATTCTTTCCTCGTCAAAGCGCCCTTCTTTGCTCCAGCGTTCCGAAATGTCCTCGGCCAGGGCACTTTGTTTGTCCTGCGGAGATTTCATCACGCCCTCGGCCACCACGTCTATCTGGTCAGCCAGATACGCGTCAACCTCTTCCTCCCGCTCAACCTGAATACCCGCGTCGCGCAGCACGGTCAGCAGCGCCGGCGCTTCCGCGTCTTGTGCGTTGCGCTGCGCCGCAGTTCCGGCATCAAGAAAATAGGCCGTGCCGCTCAGCGCTTTTTCCTTCAGCCCTTCGTCACGCAGAAAATACCAGGAATCGATTCGCACCGGCAAATGATAATATCCCTGTGCCAACAGCAGATGCTGCCCTTTGCGGACAATGTTTTCCCGGTTTCGGCTCAGCAAATCGTTGGCAATCCGATGATAATAGCCGGCATCCGAAAGCCCTTCTTTGACCTTGAGAAACGCTCCGGTTCCGGTGGCCGGAATCTGCACCGACTTGGCGCCGTAAACCGCCAGCCGGTTAAAATGCTCGCTCAGACTGCGGTTGTTCTCGGCAAACATCAGCTTATAAGAAGTGTTGGTAATAATGTCTTCCAAGCCGTCGCGGCCGTAATTGTCGTGAATGTTTTTCAGATTGTCGGTCAACAGCATAAACGACAAACCCGCCGACGGCCCGTAAATCAGCCCCTCATGCAGCTGTCCGAACTTCGGCAGAATCTCAAAATCATCAAAAACGAACAGCAGCGGCGACACCTCTTTTTCTTGCGCGGCAACCAGAGAAGTTTTTATCAGCATATCCGTAAAAAAACGCGTCATAAAAGCCGCCGGACGATTGTCCGCAACCGTATAAACCGTTTTTATGCCCGGCTCTTTCCGCAGGTCGGACAAAATCAGGTCGCTGGACGAAGTCCGCTCCCGAACCGAATTTTTGCGAAAAACCATCAAAGGTTCCAGCATCACGGCAAAAATCATCTTCCGTTGTTTTTTGGTCAGATAATACAAATGCTGCATAACCTGGTTGGCGCGGGGATGATAACCAAAGAACGCCGCTTCCCGGATAAAACTGCCGAGCATGGTTTTCCAGCGTCCGTAAGCCCGGCCGGCTTCTTCCTGTCGGATGGTATAATAGCGTTCGATCAGACAGTCGACCATCATTGCAAAGCAAAATTCCTTTCCCTGCCAGGCGGGCGGAATATTTTCCCAGCTGCCGACGGGAAGATAGTTGTCGATCGTCAGCCGGTTGTTTTGCAGATTATCAATCGCCGGCGCGGAATATTCCTCCGGCATCAAGGCATAATAGCTGAGCAGAATATCCCTGTCTTCCGCGCTCAGTTTGCCGTTATCCAAAAGTTTGCCGAGGAAATAATCGTTGGCGGATGCCTGTTCCGTTTTCGAAACATAGAACTGCAACAGTCCCTCCAAGGCAATTCCCGCCAGTTTACTCCAGTAGTTCTCGTCTTTTCCGCCGGCAATATAACGCGCAATCCACAGCAGATAGTGGTCCCTTTCCAGCCCCTTGGGCGGCAGATTGCCGTCCGAAAACGGATTCCAGCGCGGCCATATCTCTCCGGATTCGGGTTTGTCCAGCATGTTCCAGTTAAAATAATAAACCTTGCCGAGTTGAGCCCGATAGCCGCTGGTATATTTTACCAGCGAGCCTTTGCAGTCTGCCGCCACAACGCTCACGCCGTCGCTTTCCAGAATACTCGGTACGGCCACGGTCGAGGTTTTGCCCAGCCCCGGAGAACCCCAGCCGAAAACCGACAACGCCTTTCCCAAATGCAGTATCCGCCCGGAAAAACGTCCGAAAACGCCGTATCCGTCATTAAAAAGCCCCATCTTCAATATCGGCTTCATTGGCAAAATGATTGTTCAGGCGGTACCACAACCGGAAAGAATAAGGGCTTTTGACAAAAGCGCCGACCGTCAAAATCAAAAACAGCAACGGTGCCAGCGGCGGAATAAAAGAAGCCGCGTTCAGCTGTCCGAAACGAAAAGCCAGAACAAAAACCCTCCGCCATTCGGCATAGGCGACCGGCAAATATTCCGGATTTTGACGCAGCTTGAGAAGAAAACCGCTGATGTCTTGCAGCGATTTTTCGTTAACGCCGTTCTGAACAAAATGCGCCGCAACCAGACAAGCCGTTCCGCAAACGTACAAAAACAAAAAAGACATCAGCAGCCATAAAATGCCGCGCAGCCAAACGCGCCGGTTACCTTTTCACCGCTGCCCCGCTCATCGCTCATTGCCGCCTCTGGACAGAATCCGAACGTCTATCGGCCGTTCCGCCTTTTCTTCGCGTCTTTCCTCTTTTCCGGCGGTTTCACGCCTGACTTCCTGTTCAAGCTCAAGCTTTTTGCTGCGACGATTCTCAAGTTCCTGTCGTTTGTGTTCCTCTATCTGACGCCGCAGCGCGGCCTTGTTTTCGTCCGCCGCTTTCTGCTGCGCCGATTTGACCTCTTCCAGAATCTTGCTGTCTTTGACCGGCGGCCGCTTGGCGTCGCGGCGGAATATTTTCTTGCCGGCTTCCAAAATCTGCTTAATGCTGATTCCTTCCTGATGAAGCGCATCCCAAGTGCCAAACTCTTTACCGTCGTCCCGCAGCAGCGACATCATGTCTATGCCGACCTTGCCCTTTTCGCCTTTTTTCTGGGCGCCAGCAGCATTTTCATCTCTTCGGGCGTCGGCACCCGGCCCAGCGCCTGCGCAATCTGCTGCGGCGTAATAATGCACTCGCTCAGATCCAGTTCCATAATATTGATGCCGGTAAAATCGATTCCGGTAAAATCAACCCCGCGCAAATCAACGTTTTTCAAATCGATTTTCGTCAAATCGAGCAGCATCAGATTCATTTTGCTGAGATTGAGCTTATGCGGATAATATTTTGCCAGATATTCCACCAGCTCCTGCAAATCCTGCAGAGCAAGTTCATCGATTTCAATATCCAGCAGAATGGCGTTCTCAATATCAATGTCTGTCAGTTTGACCTTGTTAAGTTTGGCGCCGGTCAAATCCGTGCCGATGAGCTGCGCACCGGAAAGTACCGCTCCGGTAAGGTCTGCACCGCGCAAATCAGCACCGCTTAAATCCGCGCCGGAAAAGTCGACGCCGCGCAGATTGGCGCCTGAAAAATCAACGCCTTTCAGATTGGCCACCGAAAAATTGGCATTTTCCAGATTCTCTCCGGCAAAACGCCCGCCTTCCAGATTTTTGCCGACAAAATCGATTTTGAAAGAAAGAAAATTGTCCAGACCGTCGATTTTAACCGTTTCATCAACCCGGGAAACCGCACTCCACGAACAGCTGCTACCGCTCTCCGAACTCCCGGCCTGATGCGCCCGCTGCTCCTTATACGCCCGGGCTTTGTCGCGTAAAGAATCTATTTCCAAATCTTTTTTGCTTTTTTCTGCCATTTTCAATCCGGATAAATTGGTTCGTTTCTCACGATAATAGCCTAAGTTTCGTTTTTTGACAAATATTTTTATAAAAAATTGCGGCAGCATTCCATGCGAAATGCTGCCGCTTTCAGATTAATCGGCCGCCAGCCCGTCGTTTAACGAAGCAGACACTGCACCCTGTCCCCTCTCAGCCTGTTGCAAAGGGACAGGAACCCCCCGGATTCAGAATGCAGCACCAACCGGTAAAAAATCTGTCCGTTAATCCGCGTGCGTATAACCTCCGGCGTTTTGGCCCTTAGTTCTGGATACAGTTCCTGAAGCATTTTCCATTCCAAATCAGCATTTTCACGCTCGACATAGGAACCGAGTTGCATAACCTTCTTGCGATCATACGCCGGATCCGCATACGGCGCAAAGATGTCGTCAGCGCCGGTATGAACGGCCGGTCCAGCCGACACTGCCGGTTGCGCAGCCGGTACCTCCGGCTTGTTTTCCATCAGGTCTTCCAACCAGTTTTCCTTTTTGGCCCAGTCGTTGCCGACTTTTTCGTCATAAGCCTCTTCCGCGGGAACTGCCGCCAGCATCTCGACCATATCTTTGTTAAAAGATGCCCGCAGCGAAACGACGATGTCCTTGATTTCGTTTTTCAGCAACGTCCGCGTAAACGGCGAAAAACCGGCGTAAAAATACAATGCCCGCAAAGCCAGCGCCTTTTCGGCCGCAATCTGGCTCTGTTCATTTTGCAAAGCCAGCAGTTTTATCCTGTCGTTGAGCAGGCTGATTTCCGCATCGGCAGACAAACGCCCGCGTTCCCGCTGTTTGATGTCTTTTTTTAAGATCAGCGGCCTGCTTGCTGACAACGCCAAAGTCGATTTCGCTGAGCCGCACCAGATTATAGGCAACTTCAACCTGCGTGAATATCGCCATTCCCAGCTCGTCAAAAGCCTTTACCCGCAGCCGGTCGCGTTCCTCTGCCTTGGCTTTTTTGTAAGCTTCGGTCTTTTTTACCAGCCCCAGCGCCAATGCATAGGCTCTTTTTTCCAGATTTTCGGCATAAACTTCGTCTTCCACGTCATAACCGTTGATGTTCAGGCGCTCGATTTCCGGATACTTTTTCAGCAGGTTGTACTCGACTTCGCGAAAACGATAAGAACGCCCCATTTCTTTGGCAATGTCAAATTCCGAACGGTTGTTAAACGCCGAACGCTGAAAAGCCCGCACGGTCAGTTTCCTGTCCAAATCGTCCAGCTCATAAAAAGTCCGTCCTTCCAGTTTCAGTTTTTTCGGCTCGGCCTTGACCAGATGCGCATACTCCGCCACGGCAAAAGCCTGGGCTTCGTACATTTCCTTAAGCTTAAGCAAGGCGACTTCCAAACCCTTTTTATAGCTCAGTTCCGCCGGTGTCAGCCGTCCGGTGCGTTCTTCTTTCTTATTGATGTCATTAAGCTTTTTCTGCTGTTTGTCCGTAAGCCGTGCAATTTCTTTCAGCTGTCTGGCGGCAAACAACGCGCCCTTATGGGCTTTTATCGAAGCCAGTGCCAAATTCTGCGAAGTTTTGACGAAAATATTGTTGTCAATGTACGAACGGCTGCCGCTCAGATTGACCATTGCGTAAATTACCGCATAGTCCAGCGCGCGCAGACTGTCATACAACGGATTATCCCGGCCGCTTTTAACGTTCATCATGTTCTGAATAATGTCCTGCGGCGCCATGTTCTGATTTTGGGAAAACAGTTTTTTGTTCATCTCCTGCGCAGCAACGTCAACGTTGTACTTCACGCCGCGCGCCATCGACGCATAAACGTCCAGCTTGCCTCTGACCGGTTCCGGATTTTGTGCAAAAATCAGCTCGTCAACCTCGATTTTATCGCCGACGCCGTTTTTTTCAGCGGAAGAACAGCCGCCGATAAGACCCAAAACAATCAAAACAAAAGAAAACTTTCCGAACTTATTCATAGGTCAACCCCGCAGAATATATAGATTTCCGGCCAGACGCCGAACTGTAACATTATGTAACAACTTGTTAAAAGCTTTTTAGCAAGAAATTTGCTATAAGTAAACTAAATTTAAGCAGCATTCTAACTTCAGAGGTAAAATCTTATGACTAAAAACATTAAAGTAGCCGTTATCGGCGCGGGCATGATGGGCAAAAACCACATGAAAACCTACAAAAGCCTGAACGGCGTTGAACTGATCGGCGTTTATGACATTTTCCCGGAAGCGGCCAAAGCCGCCGCCGAAACTTTCGGCATCCGGGCTTTTTCGTCAATGGAGGAAGTCGCCGAAAACGTTGAGGCCGTCAGCGTTGTTACCACTTCCGTTACCCATGCCGACGTCGGCGAATTTTTCCTCAACAAAGGCATTCACTGCATGATGGAAAAGCCGCTGGCCTGCACTGAAGAAGAATGTCAGCGTCTGATATCCGCCGCCGCCAAAAACAACGTCGTTTTGCTGGTCGGCCACATTGAACGCTTCAATCCGGCTGTCGAACAGATGGGCAAACTGCTCTCCGACACCTCCAAAATCCGTTCGCTGACCGCACAGAGAATGTCAGCCGCCAGCGGTCGCATCACCGATGTCGACGTTTCCATGGATCTGATGATTCACGACATCGAAGTCATTCAGTCGCTGGTAAAATCGCCGGTTGTCAACATTCAGGCAGCCTCTGTCAAAACCAAGGAAAGCCCGATGGGCAAAGACTACATTACCGCCCTGCTCGAATTTGAAAACGGCGCCACCGCCAACATTACGGCCAGCCGCATTACACAGGCCCGTGTCCGCACGCTGACGGTCACCACCGACACCAACTATATTGATATGGATTTCATCAACCAGAGCATTAACGTCCACTCTCAGGGGCGCATGCCCTATGTCAATCCGGAAAACATTCCGGAATGGATGAACTACGGCCTGAAAGGCAGCGTCGAACAGCTGTTCATTCCGACCAACCAGCCGTTGTCCGCCGAACTGAATCACTTCCTGAGCTGCGTCCGCGGCGAAGCCACGCCGCGCATTAGCGGACAGAATGCCCTTGACGCGCTGCGCGTTATCTGGAAAATTCAGGAAAAACTCGGTTTTTTTAACCTTTCCGCAGACAAACCGGCCGCAGCCGCATAAACATTGCAAATTAAAACAAATTGAGATAGGTTAAGGGGCAGAAAAGCCCCTTAACTTTTAAACGGAAACCAATGCGCTACAAACTTACCATCGAATATGACGGCACCAATCTTCTCGGCTGGCAGGAACAACAGGACGGCCCATCCGTTCAGGACTATCTGCAAAAATCGCTGAGCTGTTTCACGCCGGCACTGACCGATGAATGCCTGCAGGTGTCCAATGCCGCCTTAGACGACAATGATTTTAGCGAGGCTCATGATGGTGCTTCCACGGAACGCAGACCCGCAGCATACATAGTCGTACGTGAGGAGACGGGTACCGGAAAGCGCCTGCAGGTGTCCAATGCCGCCTTAGACGACAATGATTTTAGTGAGGCACATGATGGTGCTTCCACGGAACGCAGACCCGCAGCGTACATAGACGTACGTGAGGAGGCGAGTACCGGAAAGCGCCTGCAGGTGCCCAATAAAATCGTTGTCTACGGAGCGGGAAGGACAGACGCCGGCGTCCACGCCTTAACCCAGGTCGCGCATTTTGATATAAAAGAGGATATGGAAGACTGGAAATTGCGCGAAGCCATGAACGCCCGGTTAAGAGACATGGAAGCGCCGGTTTGCGTGATTAGTGTTGAAAAAGTAGGCCAAGATTTCCATGCAAGGTTCAGCGCCAAAGGGCGCGGTTATTTATATCGGATTCTCAACCGCCGCGCGCCGGCAGTCCTGGAAAAGAACCGGGTATGGTGGGTACCGGTGCCTCTTGATGTTGAAAAAATGCGGGAAGGTGCCAAATACCTGCTTGGACACCATGATTTCAGTTCTTTTCGGGCGGCCGCCTGCCAGGCAAAATCTCCCATAAAGACTTTGGATAAGTTGGATATTGAAGTCTGCGGCGAGGAGATTCGTTTTATTGTTGAGGCACGTTCTTTTCTGCATCATCAGGTGCGCAATATGGTCGGCACGTTAAAAATGGTCGGCGACGGACATTTGCAGCCTGATGACGTTAAACGGATTTTGGAAGCCAAAGACCGCAAAGCCGCCGGCCCTACCGCTCCGGCCTGCGGTTTATATTTAAGCAAAGTGGTCTATTAGCCTTTTTGTCCGGTTTTATCTTCAAAACCAGCGCCCCATAATTCATTCGTTCCAAATCCCGGTCATAATACTCGTTCAAAATCCGGACAAAGTTCGGACTGTCCATGCCGTAAAATTTTTCCGGCCGCGGACGAATAATGTTCAGCTCAAGCAGTCCGCGGTTGATGCCGCCCAGATTCCGGGTGTTTTTCAAAATCATTTTCGTGATCAGCTGCTGGCCGTTCATCCAGTGTCCGGCATTGGCCGCGGCTTCAACATAATTGTTCATCGCCTGTTCATTGAATCTTTTACGCCGTGTAAAAGTCGTCATAAAAGGAAAACTTCATCAACTCTTTTCCGGCATCACTTTTATAAAACCAAACTGTGCGGCATAATCCAACCCGGAAAAATATTGCCCCGAACGTTCAATCAGCATCGCCGCCGCGTCAAAATCCCCGTTTCCGACAGAACCCTTGCCATTTAAGGCATCTGCCAGACGGCGATTCAGCAGCGTTATCGCTTTCACGAACTTCGGAGCGGATAACGCCGTCTCGTCATAAATCTCGTTGCAAACTTTGTCCAAAACCCCGTTACCGGTATAAGGCCGCTCATAATTGGCCATTTTCCGGGATGCCGCCGTCTTGCGCAAAACATCAATTACCGTCGCGTTAACATACTTGCGCTGCGGGAACGGCGCCGCAAACAAATCTCTTACCTCCAGAGTCTGCGGTTTGTCATAAAGCGACAAATCCAGCCAGCGGCTTTCCCGGTATGTACCGTCGAAAAGCGTATAGGACATTTTGTTCTCATAAACCGCAACGGGCACAGTCCCGTCAACAATATAATGACCGTCCCTGCTGTAATAGAAAAAGTCGCCGTAATATTTGGCAAAAATCGCCGCCTTTTCATAGGCCTCGTCATCAGCCCAAAACTTGTCCGGATCGGCGGCCGAATACGCCGCCAAACGCTTCATCGTTTCCAGCTCTTCCCGGAGGGGCTGCGATTCGTCGCGGTTTTTGTCTTCCTGACGCTGTTTCCAGAACCCGATAAAGGGATAGTCAAGCCCGATTTGCGCCATCCGTTCAATCAGCTGTCCTTTGTCCCGGGATTCGTAATAAGCGATTAACGCCTGCAAAACCGCATCGGAAGCAGCCTGATCGCCGCCGTGAATCAAATTGCGCATGGTTTCGCCGTCTTTCATAACCTGACTCATAAACAGCGCATTTAAACGCCGCGGCGACCAAAAACGCCGGTCAATGCCGGCGGCAATATCCTGTATGGAAAATTGAGACATCAGAAAAAAACTCTTCGCAAAACAACAAACTGCCAGAAGTCTACAATTTTAGACAAAATTTGTCAAGATTGGCTGACAGTCTCCAAATCCATAATTTTTTGCGCCGTATCATAGCCGAAGCCAGCGCGCACCAGCGTTCCCATGTCTTTTTGCCGGTTTTTCGCGGCGGCTTTCCTCATCAGCGCGGAAAGGCCCGATTCTTTTTTTTTTCTTCGCCAAACGCAGCGCCGCCTCATATTCGTCGTAATCCTGCCCTTCCAAAAGCGAATCAACCATATTTTCGTCAATCCCCTTAAGCTGCAGTTTACCTTTGATGTAACGTACCGATTTGCCCGCCGCCAGATAGTCCTTAATTTTCATCTCGGCAAAACGGGCATCGTCCACATAACCGTACCCCTCAAACTGGGCAACGATTTCATCAATCCAGCCGACGGCTTCCTGCCGGTTCCAGTCCGGATTTTGAAACGCATAAACGTTAACCCGGCGCAACAGCACCGCTTTCAGGTTCTCCGAAGAGGTTTCAAAACGCTGCAGATAATACAAAGCAATGTTTTTCAGACGCTGCCTGGTAATTTTGCGCGCCGGCCGAGGCTTTTTTCTTTCCGTTTCTTCTTCCGCCACTTGCAAATTTCCTTAAAACACATTACATAAAATTAAGCTAAAACTTATTATACAAAGGAAAATCCATTGGTTAACAAAAATTTCGACAATTGTGTATCTTTTCATATTGAAGACGGCGCGTTCATGGGGCGGCTGGTTCGGCTGGACGAGGTTGTCAACACCATCGTCGGCAAGCACTGTTACCCCAAACCGGTTTCGGCCGTTGTAGCCGAAAGCGCGGCGCTCGGCGCACTGCTCGCCAGCGCTCTGAAATACGACGGACTGTTCACGCTCCAGACGAAAAGCAGCGGCCCCGTTACCATGGTCGTTGTTGACGTTTCGTCCGACGGCACGATTCGCGCCTGCGCAACCTTCGACGAAAAACGCATTCAAAAAGCGCAGGAACTTCGCAAAACCGAAGGCGAGATTGAAGCGGCACCGCACCTGATGGGCGAAGGTTATTTGGCCTTTACGGTCGATCAGGGCAAAGACACCGATTTATATCAGGGCGTCGTCGACCTGCAGGGCAAAAACCTGACCGAATGCGCGCTGCGCTACTTCAAACAATCAGAGCAGATTGAAACGGCGCTGCAGCTCTTCCTGCAAGCTCCGACTGAAGAAAACGGCCGTTGGAAGGCGGCCGGCATCATGTTGCAGAAACTGCCGGCAACCGGCGGAAAAGTCAGAGAGGGCGCCGACATTGACGAAGCCTGGAACGAAGCCGTAACATTTATGCAGAGCCTTAAAGAGGATGAAGTTTTTGACGACGCTCTGAGTCCGGAAGAACTTCTGCACCGGCTTTACCATTCCAGCAAACTGGTAATTACCAAAAACAAGGAATACCGTTTCGGCTGCCGCTGCAGCCGCGACAAACTGCTCAACACGCTGACCTCTTTCGGCGAAGAAGAAATCAACAACCTGGCCGACAGCCATAATCAGGTTTCCGCCACTTGCAACTTCTGTTCCGAAAAATATGTTTTTGACAAAGGCGAGCTGATACGGCATTAAGCTTATGTTAAACAATATCTAATATCCTGAAAAGGCTCTTAAACGGTTTAAGGGCCTTTTTTCGGACAAATAGTTAACAGGTTGCAAAGATGATTAAGCTTAGAAAATTTTCCGCCCTTTTGATTGTTTTGGCTTTGCCGCCGGCTGCGCCAACAATAACGAAGCCGAACCCAGACGCTATCAGGAGCCCCGCTTTACCGACCAGGCGCCGATTGACCTGAAAGTCAACCGGGTGGAAGTTGTTTCCGAATTTACGCCGACGTTTACCAGACCGAACGTTGAACACCTGTTTCCGATTTCAATTGAAAAAACCGCCCGTCTCTGGGCCAAAGACCGTCTGAAAGCCGACGATTACGCCTCCGACAAAATTGCCGAATTCATCATTAAAGATGCCAGCGTTACCGAAGAAATCGAAAAATCGGAAAAGGTCTTTTACAAAGACCGCATCAAATATCGCGCAACCTTATACGTCGTTATCAAAGTTACCGACCCCAAAAACCTCTCCAGCGCCGAAACCTCCATTGAGGCCTGGCGCGAACTGGCTATTCCGGCCGATACGGACATAGAAGAAAAGGAAAGATACTGGAACGGCATGGTTTACAAACTCTTTGACGAGTTCAACAAGCGCATGGAACAAAACATTTACCAATACCTGAACATGTACATCGCCAACAACAGCGTCATTCAGGAATACAACTAGTTCAGCGCTACCGCAGCTTTTGCCCCGGCTGAAAGCGAAAAAGTCGGAATCTTAATTTCCTTGACTGTTTTCTGTCCGGCTTCCTGAATTTTGCAGCTACCGTAAAAAACGGCGTCGGCGGCATTCAAAGGCATCATTGAACTGAACTCAAAACATTCGCCGGGTTCCAGTTCGGGAAGCTCGCCTTTAAATCCGGCGGAATCATCACAAAAACGGTTGCCGAAACTGTCGGTAATATTCCAGTTTTTGCCCAGCAGCTGAATTTTTTTGGCCGAATTGTTCTCAATCCGCAGATAATATCCCCACAGGAACTCCTGCGCGCGACGATTTTCCTCAACCAGCGTCGGACAAGCCGAAATCACGATGTCGTCGGTCTGCGAAGTAACATATTCCGGTTCTTCAAACATGGCTCTGCCCTTTGCCTCTGAAAATTAACTTACAGTTAACTTTTAAAGAACCTGCAGCTGATTCGCAACGCCGCTTTTTTCTTGTTCACAAGCTTATACACAACAAAATGCAAACCGCATTTTCCGCTTGCCGGACATTTTCTGCACAGGAAACCGGCCTTTTGCGGAGTCTTATTTGCAAAGCCGCGGAGTCGCAAAAAAAGACCTTCGCTGTGGCGAAAGCCTTTTAATGCCAAATGCCGCAAAGCCTACTTGGCCAGAATGTCAAGCAGCTTTTTGGTTGCATCGGCTGAAGAAATATTTTCGCAGACTGCAACCTCGTTTGCCAGCCGGTCCAGCGCCTGTTCGTAAATCTGACGCTCGCTGTAAGACTGTTCGGCCAAATTCTCGCTGCGATACAAATCGCGGACAACTTCGGCAATCGCAACCGGATTGCCGGAATTGATTTTGTTCTCATATTCCTGAGCGCGGCGCGACCACATGATTTTCTTTACCTTGGCCTTGCCTTTCAGAACGCTGAGCGCGTCGTTCATCGTATCCGCACCGGAAATTTTGCGCAAACCGATGTTCTCGGCTTTGGCCATCGGAATCCTCAGCGTCATTTTATCCTTGTCAAAATTGACCACTATCAGCTCCAGTTCCGAACCGGCTATTTTCTGCTTGGCAATATCAGCTATTTTACCGACGCCGTGAGCCGGATAAACCACAAAATCACCGGAATTAAACGCAAAAGCGGAAGAACTCTTCTTATTCATAAATCTGTTCCTATTCATTTTTAATGATCAGTAAGACGGCCCCTCGGAGCCCCAAGACGCCATAAACATATCACATTTTTCGACCCAAATCCAGTCCAAAAATGACATTTTTGTCAAAAATCTGTAACATTATGAAAAACAAATGAAAAATCGGCAACTTGGCTTTCCGCCGGGTTCCGACAAATCCGGCAGGCTAATCCTCCTGAACCGGAAATGTTCCCGTTTGCCGCAGACACTCTCCGACAACCATTACCGCCGACAACGCAACATTAATCGAACGCGCGTTCCGGTTCATCGGAATCAGCAGCCGCGCATCGGCTTTCTGATGCACTTCTTCGGGCACACCCGCCGATTCCCGTCCCATCAGGATAATATCGTTTTTCCGAAATTCAAATTCGGTATAAGGCCGGCTGGCATGAGTCGTCAACAAAACGATTCGCCCATATTCCTCCGGATGTTCTTCCCGATACTGCAAAAAGTCTGCCCAGGAATCATGCCTGCGGCAGGACACCATTTCCAAATAATCCATTCCGGCGCGGCGCATCGCCTTCTCGTTAAAAATGAAACCGCAGGGTTCGATAATGTCCAACGGCACATCCAAACAGGCACCCAAACGCAGCAACGTGCCGGTGTTTTGCGGAATATCGGGCTGAAACAAAGCCAAACGCATCTAAATTCCTCCTCTGTCGTCCTGCTCTCTGATACTCCGAAACCGCTGATGATGCAAGCCTTTAAAATGCCGAAAGGGCATCTTTGAAAGACACCCCTTTCCAAATAACGGCTTCTCATTCAAAAACGACCCCGGCGGTAATAAAGGTCTATCATCTCCCTCAGTGTCCGGCACTTTTCCAATTGCGAAACCGGAGGATAATAGGCAAAATGTCCTTTAAGCCCGGCCGACAAAGCGTTGTAAACTCTGTTCGCCGCAATAAAATAACGGCTCTGAGCCGAAAGATACGCGTTTCCTTCTCCTGACGGCCTGAGCTCCGGATACAGGTCATCGTCTAAGGACAAATTTTCATTTCCGGTCGCTTCGCGGATTATTTGCAAGCCTCTGTCAAAAAAAGTCTTCTTTTTTTCCTCGGCCTTTTCGATATACTTTGCAAAATCGGCAACCGTAACCAAACCGACTGAACTGTAAATCCGCAAGTCCGGCAAGACCGAACGCAGCAGCTGCTTAAGAGCCTCTCGCTTTTGCGGAAACACTTCAAATTTCATAACCTGATTTTCCGAAGCGTTGACACCGGTCAGTTTTTTCAAACTCATTGACAACGAGTCTTTCAATTCTTTCACACATAATCATAAATTTATTAGTGACACAATCTATTTAAAATCTCTTATTTCCAGACTTGAAAAATATCACAAAGCCCACATTGTGTCAACTTTTTTGTCAAAAAAAGGCAGCCGCTATACGTTGAAAAGAAACAGCATAACATCGCCGTCCTGTACGACATATTCCTTTGCCCTCGGAACGCATCTTGCCGGCCTCCCTTGCAGGCCTGCTCGCCGCCGAGCATGACAAAATCATCGTAGGAAATGGTCTCCGCGCGAATAAACCCCGTTCAAAATCGGAATGAATAATGCCTGCGCATTGCGGCGCCTTGGAACCTTTCAGAAAAGTCCAGGCCCGAACTTCCTTTGGGCCGCAGGTAAAATAGGTCTGCAGGCCAAGCAGCTCATACCCGGCACGAATAATTTTCGACAATCCGGTTTCTTCCAACCCCAGGGCTGACAGAAACTCTTTCTTTTTTCCGCTTCGCTGTCCAACTGTGCAACTTTCCGATTCGATTGCCGCCGAAATAATAACCGCTTTTGGCACCTTCGGCTTCCGCCTTGGCAAAAACCTTTTGCGAAAACGCGTTGCCGGTCGCCGCGAATCTCGTCAACGTTGCAGACATACAGCACCGGCTTGAAGTCAGCAGCTGCAGCATCTTATACTCTTTTGTAAGCGTCCTTATTGTCTTTGGACGGTGCGGCCGACCGTGCCGGCTTGCCTTCGCGCAGCGCCTTAATAATCGGTTCCATAACCTCAACCTTGATTTTAGCGTCTTTGTCACCGCCGGTTTTGGCTTTTTTTCGCCAGCTGTTCAAAACGCTTTCAAGAGAATCCAAATCGGCAATCATCAGCTCGGTTTCAACGATTTCCATCGCGTATCGGTCTACCGTTCCCTCGACATGGGTAATATTTGTCGTCTCAAAACAGCACCTTTTGCCGGATAATTGCGTCAACTTCATAGGCTCAATCAGCAAATAGTCTCAGGTCAGGCAAAATTTCTTGTTTGGGCCAATAATTGCTGCAGAAAAATTCATGGTCGTGACCCAACATGCCGTCGGCCGCACATTTGGCCGCCGCGCCAATAGTTTAAAGAAAAACGTCGCGGCTCCACGCATCCATTTCGAACGATAAATAAGAATTGGCAACAGGCGAAATCTGGCATTGGAACAAAAATATGAATTTGGAAACAATAGCGTCAGAAACGATTTGTACAAACGAAACCTCTTTAAAACCATACTTTTTGCTTGTTTCCATTTTACCAGGTTGGGGCGCAAAAACTTACATTCATACATCTTGTCATGGCGATGGTCATTCAGGCAACATATTCGTCGGCATAGCAAAAAGCGGCATCGGCATCGTTGCTTCCGATAATTCCGTAAAGTTTCTTAGCAACCCGGTCCTTCTCAGAGCGTTATTAAGGTCGCCGAAATCGCAAAACGCACTTCCGCGCCGCTCGAAACAAATAC